>OIFN01000067.1_pt1 | contig 89791 bp, 98 predicted proteins | sample 1582091 | NCBI WGS metagenome assembly OIFN01 (sample SAMN07501064, study PRJEB24779) | human gut metagenome
ACTTGCGCAAAACATCAACGCAAATTGACTACATCTATCAAACGTGCACGTGCAATCGCTTTATTGCCATTCACTGCAGAATAATTGATGAATCAAGGCGGTATAACCATTTGGTTATACCGCCTTTTTGCTATATAAAGAGCTGGTTCTGTATGGACTGGCTCTTTTTCTTAGATTGTGGTATATTTTGCAGGAAAACGGTGTTTCTGTAGAACAAATTGTATCTGATGTAAAAGCATTGCTAAGTTAAAATCTCTACAGAATATAACTTATATAAATATTGTTTATAAATGAATTGAAAAGTAGTAGTTCTTGCTAATTAGCATAGAAACTACTACTTTTTGAATATATGAATATGAGTTATAAATAGTATTTATAAATAAAATATTTTATAGTTTTTTATCAATATGACTATAAATAATAGATGAAGTAGTATATAATAAAAATAGACTGACCTATTTGGATGTATGATACAGTTTTACTAATTTATAAATCTGTATTGGTTAGTATATGAACGTAAATTTGCTTTTGTTGGTGTGTAAAGGGAGATTTGGAAACATTGAAAAAGGTTTTAACTTTGGCCGTGGCTTTGGCTGTAGTCAGCAGTGGTTATCTGTGTGAGGTAAATGGTGCCGCAGAACCGATAACCAAAAAAGCGCCTTCCATCTCAGAATTTAATATATATGTGCCAAAAGAGCTCAATGAACGTCAAAAAGATCTTGTTGAAATCGGACGTTATACAGCTAGCGGAGATTTTGGCTCCTTGAGAGAAACGATTATTTCTGCTATTGAACGCGGTACTTTGACACCTCAAGAGGTAAGTATTGCCATTCGTCAGTTGTACTCTGCAGCGGGTTTAAAGCAAATGAATGCGGCTCTTGCTACATTTGAGCAACTTCGCGAAGAACGCCCTGAGTTTGGTGTAGATTATGATAAACTTGTGCCAAAGCGAGTGGGCTTAAGTGCTCTACTAGGTAATGGCTCAAATAGTACAAATATGGCTGCCAAAATTAAAGCTGATGAAGCATCAACAGCTGTAAAATATAATACATTCCGTATTAAAAAGCCAAAACCACAAAATAGAAACAGATCACGTCTAGGCAAACTTGATCGTGAACTCGTAGCAGCAGCGGCATTAGGTACTCGTGTTGGTAAATCAAATGCGGTGTTTGCTACATCTAAGAAAAGTTTAACAGAGCTTGGCTTGAGCCCACAACAAATTGAATACTTAGAAAATATGCTATCTAATTAATGATGAGCCCTTGTCTTTTCATAATGACAGGGGCTTTTTTATATTACTAATTGACGTAAAGTAAAGCATTTTTCTATAATAATAAGGATAGGTAACAATTAGTTATGTAATATAGTACTTTCAGAATAGACATATAAGGAGTAACGATGCGTCTTCGTAGAAAACCGTGGATTGATGAGGCTATCCACGAGTATGATTCACACATTATTTTATCAGGACAAGAGGCTTATAAAGGCAGATGGAGAGAGGCTTTTTCGCATCCAGAAAGACCATTATACATGGAACTAGGCACTGGTAAGGGACGATTCATTGCGGGCATGTCTGAAGCATATCCAGATGCAAATTTTGTTGGTTTTGAGGTTCAAATCGGTGTAATTTACTATGCAGCACAAAAGATTTTCGAAGCTGAACGGGATAATGCAAAAGTATCTTTGTATGATATTGCAGGAATTGAAGACATTGTAGCCCCTGGAGAAGTAGATCGATTCTATATCAATTTCTGTGATCCATGGCCTAAGGCTAAACATGCTAAGCGTCGCTTAACATATCATACATTCCTTGACCGCTATGCACGTTTGTTAAAAGATAATGGCGAAGTGCACTTTAAAACCGATAATGAAGACTTGTTTATATTCTCTCTAGAGGAGTTCAAAAATTGTGGGTGGAAACTCAAGAATGTCACCTATGATTTACATAGTACAGATTTACCGAATGTAAAAACGGAATATGAAGAGAAGTTTAGCGCAAAGGGACAACCTATTTTCCGATTAGAAGCAGTGAAACCGACTGTTACTAAGGAGGCATAATATGGTGCAAAAAGGGGAAAAGAAGGGGCACTTTTGGGAGAAAGTGTTTAAGAACGACCTACAAGGCATGTTATTGCCTATAGCGCTTATGGCCTTGATTGGTAGCATTAATATCTTTAGTGCCACCTATGTTGGGTCGATTACAACAGATACTGGATTGTTGGGCTATGCACCGAGACATTTAGGTTATTTATTGGCTTCTGCTATTTTGGGTGTCCTTTTGTATCGATTTGATTATCGTCGATTACAAAATGCTAAATTACTGACTTGGATAATGGGATTGACCGCAGTATCCTTAGTGGCTATATATTTGGTCGGTGTAGAGGTCAATGGTGCGCGCCGGTGGATTTCTCTTGGCCTATTCTCGTTCCAGCCATCAGAGTTTGCTAAATTGGCTGCACTCATGTGGACAGCAGCTAAATTGGCGGATAAACCGTGGGTAAAACCCAGATTTACATCTATGATTAAACCTAAGAAGGGTTTGTCTCAAAAAGAGGTAGCATTAGGTTATATTTTTGAACGCGTAAGATATATGTGCTATATGTTGCTTTGGCCAATCATATTTGCTTTGCTCACTATTAAACAGCCGGATATGGGGACTGCCGTATTGATTATAGGTTTCTCATACCTGTTAATATTCTTATCTGGCTTTGAGAAAAGTATATTTGGCTTATCTTTGATGGGGGCTATTGTCGTAGGTATTTATGCTGCTCGTAGTAGTTCGTATCGGTGGGAACGCGTTGTATCTTGGTTTGATCCCTGGTCCTATGCACAGGATAAAGGCTATCAAACTGTACAAGGTTTGTTAGCCGTAGGCTCAGGTGGGTTCTTTGGACAAGGCCTTCTGAATGGTACGTCAAAGTATTTCTATCTACCTGAAGCACATACGGACTTTGCCTTCGCTGTTTGGGCACAGGAAATGGGCTTTTTAGGCGGTATTCTGGTCGTATTCTTAATGGCCATGTTTACGTATTTTGGATTCCGTATTGCTAATAGAGCACGCGATGCTTTTGGTAGATGGTTAGCCATTGGGATTACGATTCTCATCAGTGGTCAAGCATTCTTCAATATCGCCATGGTTTGTGGTATGTTGCCTGTAACAGGTGTGCCATTGCCATTCGTTAGCTATGGTGGTTCTTCTCTAATGATGAATTGTTTAGCTATCGGCATTTTAGCAAGTATTGCGAGACGTGGCGTAGAAGGTGTTAAACCAGTAGGTAATAAGGAAACGTTGCCGTCGTTGCGCGAGGAAACGCAGAGTCGGTTTAGACCGAATAGAACGGTTGAATCTAAATTACCAGGACGTTTTGTACCACCAAATAAACGATAATATATGTGTTGTGTATGAGGGAAAATTATGAACGATTTTATTGATATTCAAGAACGCCCATCATTGGGTAAATTATTGCCACTTAGCTTTCAACATTTATTTGCCATGTTTGGCTCTACCGTACTTGTACCGTATTTGTTGAAAGTCGATCCAGCAACGGCATTATTTATGAATGGTATTGGTACATTGCTGTACTTATTTGTATGTAAAGGCAAGATTCCAGCCTATTTAGGCTCTAGTTTTGCTTTTATTGCTCCTGTCAGTGCGGTATTGGCTGCAGGCTTGGGTTATGAGGCCGCTAAAGGTGCCTTCGTCGTATTTGGCTTATCCTTTGTTATTTTATCGTTCTTAGTTCGCTATATTGGTATCGGTTGGATTGATAAATTATTCCCACCAGCTGCGATGGGGGCTATCGTTGCTATCATTGGTCTTGAACTAGCTCCAGTCGCTATGGGTATGGCTGGACTTATCGGTGATCAAAATCTTGGCATGTCTCATGAGCAGGCTATCATAGTATCTATGTTCTCCTTGATTGTGACCTTGTTAGGAACCGTCGTATTCCGAGGATTCCTTGCTGTAATTCCTGTGCTTATCGGCGTAGTGGCAGGTTATATCTTATCTGCTATCATGGGCGTTGTCGATTTCTCCGCTGTTGAAGCGGCACCATGGTTCTCGCTACCACAGTTTTATGGTATGCCTGAATTTGATATCAATGCCATCGTCATGATTATGCCAGCATTATTTGTAGTATTTGCGGAACACGTGGGTCACCTTGTTGTTACAAGTAACATCGTATCAAAAGATCTTATGAAAGAACCTGGCTTAGAACGTTCTTTATTAGGTGATGGCCTTGCCAATATTCTTTCTGGTTTCTTTGGGGCTACACCAAATACAACGTATGGTGAAAATATTGGAGTACTAGCAATTACACGGTGCTTTAGCGTTTGGGTTATCGGCGGTGCAGCTATATTGGCTATGATTATTTCCTTCGTGGGCAAGGTAGCCGCTCTTATTCATGCCATTCCAATCCCTGTTATGGGTGGTGTATCGATTCTATTGTTCGGTATCATCGCGGCTTCTGGCTTGCGTATGCTCGTAGAACGCAAGGTAGACTATACAAATCCTGTTAACATGATTCTTACATCTGTTATTCTTGTTGTAGGCCTTAGTGGTGCACAGCTCGTAATTGGTCCTGTTGTTTTAAAAGGAATGGGCTTGGCCACTGTTGTAGGTATGGGGATGAGCATTGTACTTCTTATCCTACAAAAAACAGGTATTGGTAATGATCAATTAAAGAAAACGGATGTATAATTGATTATACATTTAAATATATAGCAAGACTTATAATTAACGCGTAGCTTTTCGGCTACGCGTTTTTGTATAGTGGGCATTTATATATATCATAGAAGCGTGTCTATTGGAAAAATATAAATGTCTATTGTATAATATATTGTATGAAATGTTTTGTGAAAGGAGGTTTATATGGATTATATTTTTTGGCTTATTATAGGTCTCGTATTGATGGCTATTGAACTAGTTATACCTGGTGGTATTGCGGGTCTTATCGGGTACTGTTTGTTTATGTGGGGCGTATTTATCGGCCTTGGTGGTACAGATATAGCCTTATATGCGGTGCTTGGTATCACGATTGTATTAGTCGTGGTATTATTAACCTTCTTTAATCACTTTTCAAAAACCTGGATTGGCAAGCTCTTTACCTTAGGGCAACGATCTACCACAAAAGCTGGATATGTGTCTAATGATGTATTAAAGGATCTAGCTGGCAAGGAGGGCATAGCGCATACAACATTACGCCCTGCAGGTATTGCTAAAATTGAAGGTAATTTAGTGGATGTTGTAACCGAAGGGGACTTCATCGATGCCGGTTCACCCATTGTGGTGCTTCGTGTTGTAGGTGGCCGCAATATTGTTAGAAAGCGCGATTAAGCTTTCACCACATTGTCGTAAATAATGGAGGTTATTATGGATGTAGGTATTTTAATTTTGATTCCCATTCTACTGATTGGGATTATGGTATTCTTGTATGTTGTGCCATTAGGCCTTTGGGTATCCGCGTTGGCAGCCGGTGTTAACGTAGGCATTTTTACATTAGTTGGTATGCGTTTACGTCGTGTAAATCCATCTCAAATTGTAATGCCTTTAATTAAGGCGAATAAAGCGGGTCTTGAGGTTAATGTAAATCAATTGGAAGCACATTACCTTGCTGGCGGTGACGTTGACCGCGTTGTAGATGCATTAATCGCTGCTGAACGCGCATCTATTCCGTTGACATTTGAACGTTCTGCTGCTATAGACCTCGCTGGTCGTGATGTATTGGAGGCGGTTCAAATGTCCGTTAATCCTAAGGTGATTGAAACACCAATCATTTCTGCAGTGGCAAAAAATGGTATTGAACTTAAGGTTCGTGCTCGCGTAACGGTACGTGCTAATATTGATCGCCTCGTTGGTGGTGCTGGTGAAGCTACAATTATCGCCCGTGTTGGTGAAGGTATCGTAACAACGGTAGGTTCTTCTGAAGAGCATACAGATGTATTGGAAAATCCAGATCACATTTCTCGTACTGTATTGGGTAAAGGCCTTGATGCGGGTACTGCATTCGAAATCTTATCCATTGATATTGCTGACGTAGACGTTGGACGTAACATTGGTGCCCAATTGCAAACAGACCAAGCTGAAGCAGATAAGAAAATTGCTCAAGCTCGTGCCGAAGAACGCCGTGCTATGGCAGTTGCTACAGAACAAGAAATGCGTGCTAAAACACAAGATATGCAAGCTAAGGTTGTGGAAGCACAAGCTGAAGTTCCTAAAGCATTGGCAGAAGCTTTCAGAAATGGTAATCTTGGCGTTATGGATTACTACAATATGAACAATATTATTGCAGACACTAAGATGCGTGAAAATTTGGCAGATGGTGAATAGGAGTAGCTATGGACTCTATTTTGTCTACAGTACTATCGGCCTTTACGCATAATCCTATATTTGTTCTAGCTATAATTGCTTATATCGTGTTCTCTTTTTTGAAAAGCTCAAAGACTGAAGATGCTGATGAGTATGAAACCTCAGGTGCTGAAAAGACTTGGGAGGATATGGAGCGTGAATACGGTATCTCTATTGAACGTAAAATAGAAGAACCTCCGGTTAATGCTACATCTAATGATGCTGTCTATCAGTCGTCTAATACTCAGATTTCTTATAATCAATCTGCAGAGCAACCTAAAAAAGAGCAACCTAAACAACGAGAAGAACATAAAGTATCTACTAGTAAAACGGTTGCAGTTTCTACATTGACTGAGCGCCTAGCAGAATTTAAGCGCCAAAAAGCAATGGAAGAAGTAAAGATTCCTCTTGTTGATGTAGAGACTCATACGAAGCCTGTAACGACGAAGGCTCGCAAGTCGCGTCATGATATTAAAGAAGGTATGAAATGGGCTTTTATATTAGAAAAGCCGAAGGCATTGCGTCATAGGGCTCGATAATGTATATCTGTTCCTGATAAAGGCAGGGTTCCCAATGGTCACCGGGGTGACTATTGGGAACCCTTTTTCTATTGCTAAGACTATAATTAGCCTTTCATAATAAGTGTAATAGGTGTGTGAATATAGTTCGCCTAAATTATGTGAAAGGAGCGATTATATGTATCGCAGCGTACGAAATATTCCAAAACAATTATTAGAGAATCTATATGTTAAAGAGAAGTGGACCTTACGAGACATTGCCGATTATATTGGGTGTAGTGTAGATACAATTGTAAGGCGTATGCAGATGTATAAGATTGCGCGACGTGAAACGCGTAAAGATATCAATCGCGCAACCTTGGTAAATTTATATGAAGTGAGTCATACTAGTATTGAAGCCTTGGCCCGCCGTTTTAATGTATCCACTGCGACCATATCTAATCGATTACATGAGTATGGACTGCTGTGTACTCATGACCATTCTATACATAGTGTAGAACCAGATCGTATTAAAAAGGCTTATGAAAGTGGTAATAGTACAACTCGTATTGCCCATATGATGGGGCTTTCACGATGGAAGGTATTACATATCTTACATCACATGGGTGTCAATATACGCGGTGGGCGGCGTAAGGTGATGCCTATCGATGAAATGAGCTATTTGTATAGCTATCATGGGTTGAGTACAAAGGATATAGGTATTGCCTATCAACTGCAAGCTAATACGGTTGCCTTATATTTACGAGAATCTGGTGTTGCTTTGCGTGGTAAACGGTTAGAGGTAGATACGAATGAGATTAGTAGATTACGGATGGAAGGATTATCCATTGCAGCTATTGCACGACAACTCGAATGTTCCCCGTCTGTTATAAGAAACCGATTAAAGCAGCAACAAACTTAGTAAAGACGTAGTATTGTATGGTGTCGTATGGTAAATCTGTATAAACCTCAACTCATTCGGTATAGAAATTTGTAGTTAATTACTATATACTTAGATTTATATGATGATGGGAGGTTTATTATGTTCGAATATTTAACATTATTATTACCATTTTTACTGCTAGGGTTCATCGCCGCCGGCCTATCTAGAATATCTGGTGTGGCGTTATCCATGATTATCGTACCAACCTTGTTGATTTGGGGTGCTACACCACTAGATGTGGTTGCGTTTATGCTCCTCTTTGTAGTGTATAATAATTTCACATCTGAAACACAAGATGTACGCCTTGATTACAAGGATCTCGTATTATTCCCTAAATGGCGCTTGTTAATTCCTTTAGTTTTGACGGTAGTTGGTATCTTCATTAATCCAGCTATTGGTATTGCTGTCTTTATGGCTTGCTTTGTATTGGAATTGCTAGCAACCGTGTTCAAACGCATTCCTGAACAGGAACGTCCTACTGTTCATCGCGTTATTGTACTTTCCGTTCTTAGTGCTATTGTAACAGCTATTGGCGCCTATGTAGGTCCTACTATTAGTGGGAATTACTATTTTGGCTTAGTTGGTTTAGCCATCTTGGCCATTACTGCCTTTGCTTGGTATGCAGGCCGTAATCGAAATGCATTTAAAGGTATTTGGGAATTTATCTGGGTTGATTTCGGCATTTTGCTTGGTTTATTCGGTATTGAAAGCTCCAACTATCCATCTGGGTTGACTCGAGACTATAAGTGTTCTATGGATCGTATGCTACCAATGATTACTGTAGTAGGCGGTTATGCAGGATTGATGGTTATCTTTGGCGTATATGGCTTGTTCTCCTTGCCATCTTTCATTACTGCCATTGGTGCGGCCATTGGTATACGCATGTTCGGATTGTACGAATTCCCTAAACGCGGCACATTCTCTTACCTAGCAATTGGATTTGCTATAGCTGCCGTTGTATGTTTATATCTCGTATCTCCTGTACCAACAGGATTTGATGCGGTCAATACGATTATGACCCAACCTATGGTTCAATAAAAGGTGAGTTTTATCATAGTATCAATCATCTAAACTTGTTAATGTGAGAGTAGATAGTTAACATAAACAATAAGGAGATGTGTATCGTGAAAGATAATACTACTGTTGAAGTACATTCTAATGAAGTTGTAGAGACGAGACCATTTCCGCCATTCTTGCCGAAGAATGCAACGGTTATGATGATGGGAACATTTCCACCAACATCTGAAAAGCGAGCCATGGAATTTCATTATCCGAATTTTCAAAATGATATGTGGCGTGTTTTCGGTTTGGTGTTCTTTGATGATAAAGAACATTTTAGAAAAGGGGAAGAAAAAGCATTTGATGCGGAAAAGATTAAAGCTTTTTTATCTCAAATTGGTATAGCTTCTTGTCCAACGGTATTGAAAGCTATTCGTGAGCATGGTAATGCATCTGATGCGTTTTTAAAGGTAGTTGAGCCCGTTCCTCTCGCTGACGTATTAGCACAAATACCAGATTGTACTCATATTGGTACAACAGGTGGCAAGGCTACAGAAATCTTACTTAGTTTATTACCTGAAAAGGTAAAACTACCTAAAACAGGAGAAACGATTCCTTTTGTTTATGAAGGTCGAGAACTTTCTTTGACGCGTTTGCCATCTACCTCTAGAGCCTATCCGTTGAGTCTTGTGAAGAAGGCGGAGGCTTATAAAGCATTTTTTAAAGCTTGTGGATTAGAAACAAAATAATTGAATAATAGTAGGATACCTTTGATGGTCTATTCTAACTGGTAAATTAGAGTAGAACCTATCAAAGGTATTTTTATTATTAAAAATTTACGTAAATAGGTGATATGGTAATTCGCTTATTGTATATAAATCTATGAGATTAGTCATAATTAAAAGTGATAACAAAAACAACTTTTTAATTCTTGTTTTTTATGATGAGAGGTCTATAATTAACCAATGTCATTATATGGTTGACAAATATTTTAGATATAGGAGTTGATACTATGGATAAGGCTAAGGAGGCCTTATGGACAAGATCATTTGTCCTCGATACTTTGATTAATTTCTTAGTATTTTTGATTTATTATTTATTAATTGTTATTATTGCCGTAGTGGCAAAAGATAACCTTCACGCCACAGCCAGTCAAGCAGGCTTAGCTGTTGGTATATATATTATCGGTACCGTCGTGGCACGATTATTAGCGGGACGCTTTATTAGTGTCTTAGGTTGCCGAAAGATGCTGTACTTAGGTTTGTTTATTTATTTGGCTTCAACAGCCATGTACTTCTATACACCTAACTTGTTAATGCTCGATAGCGTTCGATTCATAAATGGTTTTGCTTACGGTATTACATCAACTGCAACAAGTACGATTATTGCTGCTATTATACCTCAATCTCGTCGTGGCGAAGGGATTAACTACTACGGTTTATCTACTTCTCTTGCTGCTGCAGTAGGTCCATTCTTAGGTATTTTAATGCTTCACAGTCTTGGCTATGATTTTATCATCGCATTCTGTGTTGCACTTATCGTTATTTGTGGCATTGGCGCCGTAATTATGAAGTTTAAGGAGCCTAAGCTTGATATCGATTCTGAAGCTCATAAGGGTATTAAGATTTCCGATTATATTGAACCTCGTATGAATTCTATTAGCCTTGTTTCAGTGCTTGTAGGCTTTGCATACTCTGGTGTTATCGGCTTTATGGCAGCCTATACAAAAGACTTAGATCTTATTATGGCAGGTACATTCTTCTTCGTTGTCTATGCCGTAGTTATCACTATTACAAGACCTTTACTTGGTATTCTATTTGATATGAAAGGAGAAAACTTCGTTTTATATCCTTGCTTCGTATCTTTAGCTCTTGGTATTTTCTTACTATCCATTGCTCACTCTACATGGCTTGTACTTTTATCCGCCGTGTTCGTAGGTCTTGGATATGGTACATTCATGTCTAATGGTCAAGCGGTAACAGTTAAAATTGTACCAATTCACCGCATTGGTGTTGCCACATCAACATACTTTATCGCCTTGGATGTGGGCCTTGGCTTTGGTCCATATATCTTAGGTGCCATTAAAGAAGTTGTAGGTTATACAAGCATGTTCCATGTAACTGTAGTAGTTGCCCTTGTAGCTTTAGTTGCATATTACTTATTCTACGGCCGATATGTAGGAACCGACAAAGACCTTTCCTTGAAAGCACGTGCTGAAGAAGAACAAATTAGAAATCGTAAACGTAATGGTAAACTTGCGTAGAACAATGTTTTACATTGGATATATAATTTCATAGAGTAATAAAAAATGACTATTCGAGCAGTTGCTCGGATAGTCATTTTGCTATCTTATAGTATTATTTTTCGATATTTACAATGTTGACGATAACTTCAACAGCTTTTTTCATATCGTCGATACATGCAAATTCATGACGACCATGGAGATTTTCTACACCAGTAAAAATATTAGGTGTTGGAATGCCCATAAAAGAAATTTTAGAGCCATCGGTACCGCCACGAATAGGATCGCAGATAGGTGTGATACCTGCTTTTTCCATGGCTGCTTTGGCTACGTTTACACATTCCATGTTGTCTTTGATGATATCGTACATATTGTAATATTGATCTTTTACGGAGACTTCGCAAACTTCACGGCCATAGATTTCATTTAATGTTTGACCTGCTTGTAGGAAAAATGCTTTTTTCGCTTCGAACAATTCTTTGTCATGGTCGCGGATGATGTAGTTCATCTTACCAGTATCTACTTGTGTTTCCATGCTCATGAGCATAAAGAAACCTTGACGACCACAAGTGTGTTCAGGAACGGCCGCCCCAGGTAATAACGCGTCAAATTGCATAGCCAGTTTAGCACAGTTAATCATGATACCCTTTGCTGTACCCGTGTGAACCGATACGCCTTTGAGCGTTACAGTACCGCCAGCCGCATTGAATGTTTCATACTCGAGTTGACCTAGGCTTTCACCATCAATCGTATAGGCAAAGTCCACAGGGAATTGTTTCACATCAAAGTGATCTGCGCCAGTACCAATTTCTTCATCAGGGCCAAAGGCACACATGATTTTACCGTGTTTGATTTCTGGGTGAGCCACGAGATAGGAGAGGGCTTCCATAATTTCGCAGATGCCAGCCTTGTCGTCACCGCCGAGTAGTGTGAGACCATCTGTTACGACCAAGGACTTACCAATATAGTTCTTTAAATTAGGAAAATCTGTACGACGTGTGAAAATTTGATGTTCTTCGTTGAGGCAAATATCGTTGCCATCATAGTTTTCAATGATGCGTGGCTTAATATTTTCTGCGTTATAGTCGGCCGTATCCATATGGGCGATAAAACCAATGGAAGGGGCCTTTGCATCTGTGTTAGCATTTAATGTACCGATGACAAATCCGTTTTCTCGATTGTAGATGACCTCATCAAGACCGATTGCTTTCAAATCAGGAACGAGCACATTGGTAGCAAAATCAACTTGCGTTTGCGTACTGGGAATCGTTGTACTTTCCTCGTTAGACCGTGTATTTATGCTTGTGTAGCGTACAAAACGTTCAACCATTGGTTCCATAATAAGCCTCCTTGAGAGAATGTATTGAATATATAATTGGTTGATACCATAGTTAGACCTATTTAGCCTATATATCTTAATTGTAGACTAGTAGTACATAAAATGCAAAGTCTATCGGTGCATAATGTGTAAAAATATTCGTATTATGCATATAAAGCAATTGAATCGTATATAATGCCGTGATAGTATAAAGGTGGATAGATATACGTTTGTGTTTTTTATGAGGAGGTTTTACTATGTCGGACGAAACTCGTTCTATTCCGCCCGTAGAACCGGTACTTGATCCTAAAAAGGACTACGAAGAAATTAATTCATACGTAGTATTTTGGGGCCTGTTCTATGCAGCAATCTTTACACTGGCTGTTGGCTATCTATGTTTGAAAATTGGTCAAACAGTAGATGCCTTTGCTCCAGTATCTGTACTTGCCATGGGTACAGCAGTTATTTTGAAACGGAAAAATGCGTTTGCTGAAACCGTACACATTCAAGCAATCGCCAGCTCTAGTACAAACACATTAGCTGGGGCTATGTTCTTCTTGCCAGCCCTTTACATTTGGGGTGTAACAGATGTAACCTTTACACAAATGGCAATTCCAATTATTCTCGGTGGCGTACTTGGTGTTCTATTATGCGTTATGTTCCGTCGCTATTTTGTAGAAGAAATGCACTATGTGTATCCATTCCCAAGCGGTCGCGCTGCAGCTGAAGTATTGATGAGTAATGAAGGTAGTAAAGCTAAATTGATGTTAGGTTCTGGCCTTATTGCTCTCGTATATGACTTTATTCTAAACAGCCTTGGCTGGTGGGAAGAGGTCATTCGTACAGCTACGTTTAAATGGGGCGCTGCCTTAGCCGACCAAACTAAATTGACGGCTGCCGTAGACACTGATGCAGCATTGCTCGGTCTTGGTTACTTTACAGGCCTTCGCTATGCAGCGATTATTGCAGCGGGCTCCTTCTTCTCTTGGTTCGTATGTATTCCAATTGTATACTTCTTAGCGCCAGAACATGTGATGCACATCAATGGTCAATCTGTATTTTTAGCGGATGCTCCAATTCGTAAGGTATTCCTTGATTATGTGCGTCATATTGGTATCGGTATGCTTGCCATGGCCGGCATCATTGGTCTTTTGAGCATGTCTAAGGTGGTTGGCAGCGTTGTTAAAAAAGCAGTTTTAGATATATTCACATCCAAAACTACAGAAGTTAACTTGCTCCGTACGCAACGTGATGTTCCTACATCTTGGATTGGTGCAGGCATCTTGTTATGTACTGTGTTATTTGCCGTATACTTCCACTTTATGTATTCTGAAAGCCTCGCGCAAACAGGCGTAGCATTCTTAATCGTTCTAATTATGTCCTTCTTACTTGCTGTAGTAGGTATTAGCTCTATTGCGTATACTGGTACAGAACCGGTATCCGGTATGACAATCTTTATGATTATCATTTCTGCTGTATGCTTAACAGCTGCTGGTATGACTGGTAAAGTCGGCATGATTGCAGTCCTCATGATGGCATCCTTTATCGGTACAACCATCGGTATGGCCGGTAACTTTATGTCCGAACTTAAGGTAGCGCACATGACAGGTGCTACACCTAAAAAAATGGAACAATGGCAAATCGTTGGTACCATTCTCTGTGCTGTACTTTCTGTAGGTGTCATGATCTTATTAAATGGTGCCTATGGTTTCGTAGGGGACCATGCATTGAATGCTCCTCAAGCGAATGCAATGGCTGCCATCATTGAACCAATGATGACTGGTGGTAGTGCACAATGGCCTTTATACATGGCAGGCGCATTGTTTGCAATCATCTTATGGATGGTGAAAGTTCCACCGTTGGCATTTGCATTAGGTACATATCTACCTATGGAAATCAACACCCCATTACTAGTTGGTGGTTTGATTGCATACTTTGTACAAAATAGTACAAACGATAAAGCGTTGGCAGACCTTCGATTCTCCAAAGGTAGTACAATTGCATCCGGTCTTGTAGCCGGTGGTGCTATTGGTTCCTTGTTCAGTGCCGTACTTCGTATTGCAGGTATTGATGTATTTGCTCAAGAATGGGTAGAAACACCAGAAGCAACATACCTCAGTATTGTAATGTACTTGTTACTCTGTGCATTCTTGTACAAGGTAGCTATGTACATTAAAGATAAAAAAACAGCTAAATAATATGAATCTCATCTAATGGGATTGCGAATAACGCTCTCTATGAATATAATTCGTAGAGAGCGTTTTTATATGGAGATGACTTGGGGATTGTCTTTGATATATAGATATAATCTATACCAAATAAAACATATTTATATAGTAGGAATTATTGACCTAGGATATATAGGGTGATATGATATGTTTATGTTATCATTGCTAAAGTAACCGGTGAAGACTATGATGCGGCGCCACTTGGTATTGCTGTGAAAAAAGGTAATACGGAGTTACTTGGTAAAATAAACGATGGATTAGCCAAAATTAAGGCTAATGGTAAATATGCAGAGATTTATAAAAAGTGGTTTGGTAAAGAACCACCTGCAGAAGATTTGAAATAGGTGATAGAATGGCTAAACGGAAAGCATTTTTGAAGATTGTAAAGGAAAATGGACCTCTTGTACTAGATGGTGCATTCGGTACAGAATTAGAGCGCCATGGATGTAATATTCATGATGAGTTGTGGTCATCTAAGATGCTTATTGAAAATCCAGAGATCATCAAAAAAGTTCACATTTCCTATTTGGCGGCCGGAGCAGATATTATTGAAAGTTCCGGTTATCAAGCAACTGTAGCCGGGTTTAAAGCTCATGGGTATGGTACAGAAGAAGCACTAGATTTGGTGAAGTTATCCGTTCGTTTAGCCGTGCAAGCACGTAATGAATTTTTAGAAGCTAAAGCGAATGATGCGCTTACATTGCGTGGCATTACATTAGGTGAACAATTGCCAGATGGCAGTGTCCGTTACTTCTCTGAAGGGGCCTTACCAAAACCATTAGTAGCCGCCTCTGTTGGCCCATATGGTGCTTTCTTGGCAGATGGCTCTGAATATCGTGGTGATTATGGTGTACAAACCGAATATTTGGAAGTATTCCATATTCCTCGTATAGCATTATTTTGCGAAGAAAATCCCGATGTGTTAGCCTGTGAAACGGTGCCGTGCTATGATGAGGCTATTGCCATTGCCCGTACCTTGTGTGATCCGCTTACGACAAAAGGCATTCCTGCATGGATTTCTTTCTCTTGCAAAGATGAACATCATATCTCAAGCGGAGAGACCATCATTAAATGCGCTGAAATGATCGATAAGGTGCGTCAAGTGACGGGCATAGGGATTAACTGTACAGCGCCGGAATATGTAGAATCCTTGATTAAAGATATACGGTCTGTAACTAATAAACCGATTGCTGTCTATCCAAATCTTGGTGAAACCTATGATGGAGAAACCAAAACATGGTCAGGTGGACAACAAAGCTTTATCGACTATGTTGATGTATGGCGCAAAGCTGGTGCGAATATAATCGGTGGATGTTGCCGAACAAATCCTGATATCATTAAAGAAGTAGCAAAACAAATACATGTAAAATAAATGAGAGGGACTGTATAAGTACAGTCCCTTTTTGCTTGTATATAGAAAAAGAAGGTCATCCATCGGATAACCTTCTTTTATGTGGCGGAGAGACAGGGATTTGAACCCTGGGTACGGTATAACCGCACACATGATTTCCAATCATGCTCCTTCAGCCGCTCGGACACCTCTCCATGTATTCTGTTGTGTAACAGGTACTTGTATAGTATATGAAAAAGTTAGATTTATGTCAAGAACAAAATAGTAGAATTATTATAGTTTCATAAGAGTTTTAAAAAGCCGCCCCGAAGGACGGCTTTTAGTATGTATATTATAATACTTCTTTAATTTCTTGTGCATCGATGGATGCTTTGATATCGTCTGCCATTTTTTCGATTAATGGGATATCTTCTTCTTTTAAAGAGGATTTGATATCAAGAGGTTGGGATACGATTTCAATATCTTTGAAGTCGTTTTCGAAATGAGCAACCATTGTTTTCATTGCAGCGGAAGCCCAGGAATGGTTTCCGATGATGGATACCTTATGATTTTGGAAGTTAAGCGCTTTTAACTCGTGAATGAAGTTTTCCATAGTAAGGTATAGGTTCAAGTTATAAGTTGGTGCAATTGTTACCAAGTTTGTATATTTCCAAGCATCAGCGATGATGTAGGAAGGATTAGTTTTGGAAACATCGTAGATTTTAATATCTGTAACACCCCGTTTAGACAATTGTTTAGCCAATTGTTGAGCGATGTCACGAGTGTTGCCATACATGGAACCGAAGGCGATAACAACACCTTTTTTCTCAGCTGTGTAGCTGGACCAGTGTAAGTATTTGTGCAAGATATATTCAATCGTTTCAGGTGTACGCCAGATTGGACCATGAAGTGGAGCAATGCGTTTGATTTCAAGGCCGGAAACCTTGCGAATTGCATTTTGTACTTGAGGACCGTATTTACCAACGATGTTTGTGTAGTAACGACGAGCTTCATCTTCATAGGTTGCTACGAAATCAGTTTGGTCAGCAAAGATGTTGCCATTGATTGTACCAAATGTACCGAATGCATCAGCAGAGAACAATGTACCTGTAGATTTTTCATAGGTACAAGTTACTTCTGGCCAGTGAACCATAGGCATTGTGTAGGATACAAGAGTATGTTTACCTAAGCAAATTTCGTCGCCTTCTTTTACTGTGTAATATTGATCAGGCTTTGGTGTGCGGTAGAATTGTTCGAACATGCGGAATGTTGTTGCATTACCAACCATTTTACAATTTGGATAGCGTTCCAATGTTTCTAACAATGTTTGACAGTGGTCAGGTTCCATATGGTTTACGATGATGTAATCAAGATCACGACCATTTAAAAGGTGGGATAAGTTGTCAAAGTATTCTTCGCGAATTTCTGCATCAACAGAGTCTACAACGCAAGTTTTTTCATCATCGATGAAATAGCTATTGTAGCTTACACCATTTGGAATAGGGAATAAGTTTTCAAAACGTTCAGTTGTCCAGTCATTACTACCAATCCAGTAGATATTATGGGTCATTTTTTGAGCACAATGCATAGTAATATCCTTTCCTTACACATATGTATATACATAACTAACCTCATCCATGTGATGACGGTTTAATTAATTATATTGACATCTTATAATACAGTTTTTTTCGAAAAAAATCAATATATCGATATATGTCAATGTGTTATAACTGTGTTAACTTTCACATATTAGAATGTGAAAGTTTGTAAATATAGCCCATTCCGAAGAATGGGCCATATAGATTATTTAAAGTATTTTACGCCGGATGTGAAGATTGGCATTTCTAAGTTGCCTGGAATATTTTTATTAATATCTGCACCACAGCGTTCGGAGTGCGCCATTTTACCAAATACGCGGCCATCAGGGCTATAAATACCTTCGATAGCAGCCACGGATTGGTTAGGATTAAATTGTCCATCCATGGATGCTATACCGTCAAAGTCGACATATTGTGTAGCGATTTGACCAGTTTTATTGAATTCCAATACTTGTTGAGGAGATGCGATAAACCGACCTTCACCATGAGATATAGGAACCGTATAAATTTCGCCAGCTTTAGCTTCACACATCCAAGGAGATTTTGTAGAAATAACCTTAGTGTTGGCCATACGGGATACGTGGCGTCCAATGGTATTGTATGTCAAGGTAGGGTGATCTGCCGTTAATGTTTCAATATGGCCACCAGGCAATAGACCTAATTTAATCAACGCTTGGAAACCGTTACAGATACCGAGAACTAGACCATCTTGTTTATAAAGTAGGTTTTCGAGGCCTTCTGCAAGATATGGGTTGCGGAATAGGGTAGCCATGAATTTACCAGACCCATCTGGTTCATCGCCACCGCTAAATCCACCAGGGAACATAAGAATTTGAGACTCTGCTAATTTAGCTTTGATTACGTCAATAGATTCTTTTAATTGTTCTGGCGTTTGATTGCGAATCAGTACGATGTCTGCAATAGCACCAGCTCGTTCAAAAGCACGAGCGGAATCGAATTCACAGTTAGTGCCAGGGAATACAGGGATAAGTACCTTTGGTTTAGCACCTAAGGAGGTACTGCGAGGTTTTGCGTGCTGATCGTGAATGTAAGCTACCGCTTCACCAGTACCGGATTTTGCTTCCAATGGGAATATATCGGATAATGGTTTTTCGTATGCTTTTTCGATTTCATCAAGTGTTACAGATTGGCCATTCCATTCGATGACAGGTTTGTCTTGGGTAACTGCAATAACGCGAACGTCGGACAATTCAAGTAAATGGTTAACCGCTGTAATATCTACTTCTACGATGAAAGAACCTATAGCTGGTTGGAAAATAGCTCGTTCTGCATATTTGTCGAACTTAGCGCCAATTTTATTGCCGAGAGCCATTTTGGAAACTGCTTCAGGGATGCCACCTTGGTCTACTACATAGGCAGAGTATACGCGACCTTTTTCAATTTCCTCTTGTAAGATATCACAATTTTCTTTGAAGTGATCCCAGTCAGGTGTATCGTTGTACGTACGAGGTACATCAAAGTATACGAGACGATGGTCAGGTCCTTTTAAATCTTGGCTTACAATATTTTTAACAGGAGCTGTTACCGCTGCGAAGGATACGAGGGTAGGAGGTACCGTTAAATCCATAAATGTACCACTCATAGAATCTTTGCCGCCAATGGCACCGATTTCAAGTTCTTTTTGCGCTTTGTACGCACCTAGAAGTGCTGCTACCGGTTTACCCCAAGATTCTTTGGAGTGTAAACGTTCAAAGTATTCTTGTAAAGTAAGGTATGCATCTTGACGACGACCACCGAGTGCCACAAGTTTTGCAACGGATAAAAGCACGGCATATTGTGCGCCATGGTATGGACTCCAAGCGGACAATTCAGGTACAAAGCCATGTGTCATGATACTAGCAGTTGTTGTTTCACCGTGAAGAACTGGTAATTTTGCCACCATACCTTGGGTAGGTGTTTTTTGATATTTACCACCAAATGGCATGAGCACTGTGTTGGCCCCAACTGTGCTATCAAAGCGTTCAACAAGGCCTTGTTGAGAAGCAGTGTTTAATATAGATATTGCTTCGAGCCATTGATCTTTGAAATTGTCGGCACTTGCAGAACCACGGCGGAAATAAGATTTTTCAGTAGGAGCTGTCACTACAGCTTCTTGTTGTTGACTCGCTCCATTTGTATTTAAGAAATCACGACTGATATCGACAATTGTTTCTCCGCGCCATGTCATGATGAGGCGATTTGTATCGGTTACATCGGCAACGATTGTGCATTCAAGATTTTCTTCATCGCAATACTTCATAAATGCATCAACATCGGTTGGTGCAATGACGCAAGCCATACGTTCTTGGGATTCGGAAATAGCGAGTTCTGTACCATCGAGACCGTCGTATTTTTTAGGTACTAAGTCAAGGTTGATGGTAACGCCATCTGTTAGTTCACCGATGGCTACGGAGACACCACCAGCACCAAAGTCATTACAACGTTTGATGAGTGTTGTTACCTCAGGGCGACGGAATAAGCGTTGAATTTTACGTTCTGTAAGGGCATTCCCTTTTTGAACCTCTGCACCACATGTAGCGAGGGATTCTAATGTATGTTCCTTAGAAGAACCTGTAGCCCCACCGCAGCCATCACGACCTGTTTTACCTCCGAGTAGTACGATGATATCACCTGGTGTTGGTACTTCACGTCGCACTTGATTGCGCGGAGCAGCACCGATAACAGCACCGATTTCCATGCGTTTTGCCACATAACCTGGATGATAGTATTCTTTAACTTCACCAGTAGCAAGGCCGATTTGGTTACCATAGGAGGAATAGCCACGTGCGGCTTCAACAGTAATTTTCTTTTGTGGTAGCTTGCCTTCTAGTGTATCGGCTAGCGGTGTGCGAGGGTCTCCGCTACCAGTGATGCGCATAGCTTGATATACATAAGAACGGCCACTTAGAGGATCGCGGATACAACCGCCAAGACATGTGGCAGCACCACCAAAAGGTTCAATTTCAGTTGGGTGATTGTGAGTTTCGTTTTTGAATAGCAAGAGCCATTCTTCTTCTTTGCCATCTACATCAACGGGAACGATGATAGTACATGCATTGATTTCTTCGGATTCATCAAGGTTAGTAAGACCGCCTGCATGACGCAATTCTTTTACAGCTAATGTGGCCATATCCATGAGAGAACGAGCTTTTACCTTAGTTGTATATAACAAATTGCGACCTTCAGTATATTCTTCTAGTGCTTCCTTGATTGGTTCTGTGAAACGACTCTCTTCGATAGTAATATCCGTTAACTCTGTCATAAATGTAGTATGGCGGCAATGGTCAGACCAATATGTATCGAATAAGCGAATTTCTGTAATCGTTGGATTGCGTTTTTCTACATTCTTGTATTGCTTTTGAATTAATTTGATATCTGCCAATGTCATAGCGAGTCCATATTCGCTAATCATATCTTGTAGTGCATCCTCTGACATTTCTGTAAAACCGTCGATGATAGCTACATCTTCTGGCTCTTCTAGTTTAAGTGCCAAGGTATCAGGTAACTCGAGACTTGCTTCTCTAGAATCAACAGGATTGATGTAATATTGTTTGATTGATTCTTTTTCTTCGTCTGTAAAAGTACCTTCTATGACAAATACTCTTGCACAACGAACGGTATGACCTGTTGTAAGTGTGAGCATAGAAATACATTGCTCTGCACTGTCTGCACGTTGATCGTATTGTCCTGGTACATATTCGATAGCAAAGACAAAAGCATTTGCTGGAATATCTAATGTTTCTGCTACTAAATCAACAGGTGGTTCAGAAAAAATCAAATGTTTAGCCTTTTGTAATGCGTCATCGCTAAGATTTTCTACATCATAACGTTCATAGATTTGCACGGCTGTAGCTGGTACATGTAATTCTTGCTGTAATGTAGCTAATACATGTGCTGCTTCATTAGCGAAAGCATCACGTTTTCTTACAAATAGTCGTTGAATAGCCATATAGCCTCCTGTAATATGCAGAATAAATGAGTTCTGGTGTTGACAAGATAAGTATAGTCGGTCTAGACTTATAAGTAAAGATAATCTTACTTATATAAAGATTAACGCTACTTATAGATATGAAGTTTTCATGAAGGTCATAAGACCAAAATTTCATAAACCGTAATAATAGCATCTTGTTTTGAGTAAAAAGTAGAATATTAATAATGTATTACTATACTATTAGTATATAACAGAGGAGGATAAAATGGCAGTATCAGCAGATCTATATAGATCATTTTTAGGAGTTGGGTTGTATTTGTCATTTTCTCGCGCTGCAAAAGAGCTAGGTGTTTCGCAGTCCGCAATTAGTCAAAGTATCAAACAATTAGAAGGCGAATTAAAAATGCCTTTATTTGTGCGCACTACTAAATCGGTAGCATTTACGCCAGAAGGCAAGGAATTATTCGATACAGTAGCCAAAGCATTTTCCATTCTAGATAATGGGATTACGCAATTACAAGAACGGGTGAATCAAGCTTACGAAAGCTTGAATATTGCTGCTACAGATACACTGTGTCGTCATTTCTTGTTGCCCTATTTTCATAAATGGCAATTGCAAGAAAATCAAATTGGCTTGCATATCATAAACAGACCGTCCCCAGATTGTGTGGAAATGGTCATTAATAAAGAAGTGCAGTTAGCTGTAGTTAATGACTACGAAGGTTTGCGTAGCAATACACAATTAGAAGTTACTACCTTGGCGAGCATCCAAGATATTTTTGTGGGCGGTCATGAATATAAAGGGGCAGGCTTCTTTGACCAAGGCCGCTTGCTAAGTGAGCCTATGTTGTTACTACAAAAGGGAACAGCTAGCCGTACTTTCTTTGATGAAGTAACGCATGGTGCTTGTAGTAAACCGCGTTTTGAATTGAGTAGTGTAGACGTTCTCCTCGATCTTGTGGAAATTAACATGGGAATCGCTATGTTGCCAAGTAATGTAGTGCAAGAAAAAATGCAAGAAGGTACTGTCGTAAAAATTGATACAGATATTCCTGTGCCAACGCGAGATATCGTACTTGTTCGGTCGCGTCTCGTTCCACAATCCGAAGGCGCTGCTAGATTTACAAATTTATTGACTAATCGTGAAGATAAACGAGACAAAGTTTTATAAATATGAATTACAAACACACTTTATTCTTTTTTTCAATAAAGTGTGTTTTTTTGTTGACCCTAAGCGTTGATTTACGTTAAAATTTAAAGATAGTTATGCGGAGGTAAAACGAAATGGAATTATTAAAACAACGCATTCGTGAAGAAGGTATTGTCTTAAACAATCGTGTATTAAAAGTTGATGGTTTTTTGAATCACCAAATCGATCCACAATTATTTAAAGCTATTGGTAAAGAAATTGCTGACCGCTATCGTGATGCTGGTGTTCAACGTATTGTTACCATTGAAGCATCTGGTATTGCCTTGGCATTGATGGCTGCTCTTGAACTAGATGTGCCATTAGTATTTGCTCGTAAGAAAAAATCTATTCTTATGGTCGATGATGTGTATCATTCTGTTGTATATTCTTATACAAAAGAAGAAAATTATGACATTACAATTTCTAAAAAATTCTTGCCAGCAGGCGAAAAAGTTTTAATTATTGATGACTTCTTGGCCTCTGGTGAAGCAGCTATGGGGCTTGCTAAACTTGTAAAAGATGCAGGCGATGAAGTGGTTGGTATGGCAATTGCTATTGAAAAGTCTTTCCAACCAGGTCGTGAACGCTTAGAAAATGCTGGTTTCCGTGTTGAATCCTTAGTGCGCATCAAAGAATTTAAAGATAATAAATGTGTTTTTATAGAGGACTAGTCCTATAGTTTTTTGCGGAGAGAGGTAGAAATAATGAACGTAAAAGCTGAGAAATTTGATGTACTAGTAGCGGACATTGAAAAATCTGGCAATACATGGTTTACAAAGGATGTTATTGAAGGCGATGAATACAATACGGTTGTATACCATGGTCGTTTAGAAATTCATGGTAATTCTTTACCTGTTTTTATCGTGTTGGATGATTCTGTATTCTCCTATATTCGTGTTGCAGTTACAACAACGAGCATTACAGATGCAGCCATTAAAAAAGTATTGCCTAAATTGAATGAGCTTAACCAACAATTTAAAGTGACAAAATACTATGTAAATGATGAAGATAGCAATATTTACACTGATATTTCTGTGCCATCTACAGCTGAAACATTTGAACCCGCAGTATTGGTTAATCTTATGTTAGAGGTTATTAAACCGCATTTAGATGAAGTTCATCCAGAAATTTTGAAAATTGTAGGACAAGCAAAATAAGAGGTTAGTATGAATCCTAAAGCATTAGCCTTTGATAAATTTATGAAGGCAGAAGAAGTAACGGCTTTTGAGCGCAAAGATTTTGATGATGAAGACGGTACAGTTGTATATCGATCCTATATTAAATCACCGCTTTGGGATATGCCGATGTTCGTGATCTTAGATAATAGTATTTACAGTGTTATCCGTTTGGTGCTTGGCCCTGAAAAGGTAACAGCACAGAATATGGCGGCCATTAATGCATTGATCAATCGTGAGAATGCAATGTATAAAAACTATAAATTCTATATTGATGAACAAGATTCTACATTGTATTTAGATTGCGTCTACATGTGTGCTAATGATGAGTTTATACCAGAGTTGATGTATGCTTTAATGACGTCGATTGTGGATTATATTCCTGAGGCCGTTGGCGATTTAAAAGCTGCTTTTGAAAGCAATGTACAATAAAATATGATATTCCTTATAAGATAGTATATCGTGTGAATAGGGAATAGAATACAAGGGACTTCCATACCTATGTGTGGAAGTCTTTTTTTTATCAATGTACATTCGTACATAATAATTATTATTCGTATCATACTGTGCAATCTTTAATATAAGTATTGTATAGTTCGGAATATAACGAACAATTATAAAAACTAATATAATTATTATTCGAAAAATGATTGACCGATACAAATTGGTCTGATACAATTTAGATACAGATAAGGAGGCGTTATCATGAAGAGACATATGAACTTAACATCCGTTACTATTATGACTATTTCTGCTAACGCTATCAGTGTGTAAACTCGGCCTTTTTAGGTCGAGTTTTTTTATTAAGGAGGAACAATGAAGGTTGGCATTATCATGGGCAGTAAATCTGACCTAGACACGATGAAAAAAGCATCTGCTATATTAGATGAATTCAATATTCCTTATGAAATGGTGATCGCTTCTGCGCATCGTACACCAGAGGCTGTTAAGTCCTTTGTGGAGCGTCTAGAAGCAGAAGGAGCAATCGCTTTTATCGCAGGTGCAGGCGCTGCAGCCCATCTACCTGGAGTGGTGGCAAGTTTTACAACCGTACCTGTTATCGGTATTCCTCTTAATGCAACCGCATTAAAGGGCATTGATTCCCTCTTGGCAATCGTACAAATGCCGTCTGGTATGCCAGTAGCAACAATGGCCGTAGATGGTGCAAAAAATGCTGCATTATTTGCAGTACAAATCGGTGCTACTTTCAACAAGGAACTAAAAGAAAAATATGTTGCCTATCGCAAAGATATGGCTGACAAGGTTTTAGCAGATAATGCTGCATTACAAGCAGAATTAAATAAATAATTATTACATAGGAGGATTACTATCATGGCTAATATCGATTTGGAAAAATTAACACTTTTATACGAAGGCAAAGCAAAACAAGTGTATCAAACAGATGACAAGGAAACATATATTGTTCACTACAAAGATGATGCCACTGCATTTAATGGTGAAAAACATGATACTATCCTTGGTAAAGGCGTATTGAATAATAAAATTTCCTCATTCTTCTTTGAATTATTGAAAAAAGAAGGTGTTCCAACACATTTCGTTCGTCGTGAAGATGACCGTAACCAAACAGTATTGACTTTGAACATTGTTCCTCTAGAAGTTATCGTTCGTAATATCGCTGCTGGTTCTATGGCTAAACGTTTTGGTATTGAAGAAGGTACACCTCTTAAACATCCAATTCTTGAATTCTGCTACAAAAACGATGAACTAGGCGATCCATTTGCTAACGAATCCCAAATCACGGCTCTTGGCTGGGCTACACAAGAACAATTGGATACAATTTCCGAAATTACCATGAAGGTAAATGACATCCTTAAAAACTTCTTGGCTACTAAGAATGTAACATTAGTCGATTTCAAACTTGAATTTGGTACACATAATGGTGAAGTATTGCTTGGCGATGAAATTTCTCCTGATACATGCCGTTTCTGGGATGCTACAACAGGTGAAAAACTTGATAAAGACCGCTTCCGTCGCGACCTTGGCAATATCGAAGAAGCTTATAAAGAAATGTTATTCCGCTTAACAGGCGAACGTGCATAACCTGGGGGTTATTGATGAACTACGATCCAATTTTTGACAAATGGCATGAAGAATGTGGCGTCTTTGGTGTGTTTGACCGCACCGTTGACGTTGCACGATATGTATATTGGGGATTGTTTGCCCTTCAACACCGCGGTCAAGAAAGTGCGGGTATCGCCATTACCGATGGTAATGAAGTGGCTTTAAAAAAAGGCATGGGTTTATTGACCGAGGCTATTAAGGAATTACCAACATTAAAAAGCCACATGGGGACTGGTCATGTTCGGTACTCTACAACCGGTTCTAATAACCCACGTAATATTCAACCTCTCGTAATCCATTATCAAGGCGGCCAAATTGCGGTAGCTCATAATGGTAATTTGACGAATGCCCTAGATATCCGCCGTCGACTTGAAGCAGACGGTTCCATTTTTCAAACAACTATGGATTCAGAGGTTATCGTAAACTTAATCGCTCGTTCTAAGGCTGAAACGCAAGAGGAACGCATTGCTGATGCAGCGCGACAAATCGAAGGGGCCTTTTCCTTGGTTATTACAACTAACGACTCTCTCGTTGGGCTTCGCGACCCTCAAGGCTTTAGACCTCTTTGCTTAGGTAAGACTGAACATGGCTATGTGTTATCTAGTGAAAGCTGTGCTTTTGATGCTATAAAGGCTGAATTTATTCGCGATATTGACCCAGGTGAGATGGTTATCATCAATGATCGTGGTGTGCGCAGCACAATCTATGCAGAACCTCAAAAAATTGATAAAAAACTTTGTGTCTTTGAATATATTTATTTTGCGCGCTCCGATAGTAAAATCGATGGCCAATCTGTATATGAAACACGACTCAATATGGGACGTGAACTATATAATGAAACTAAATATGATGCAGATATCGTCATGTCTATTCCAGACTCTGGCACGACGGCTGCTCTTGGATATGCTCGTGCGTCGGGCATCCCTTTTGCAGAAGGTTTGATTAAAAATCGATACAGTGGACGTACATTTATCAAACCTAATCAAGAAGAACGGGAACTAGCTGTGCGTATGAAGCTAAATGCTATGCCAGAGGTTGTAGGCGGTAAACGTATTGTATTAATCGATGACTCTATCGTGCGTGGTACCACAAGCGGCCTTATCGTTAAGATGTTAAAAGAGGCAGGCGCTAAGGAAATCTATATGTGTGTTAGCTCGCCGGCTATCGAATATTCTTGTCACTATGGTATTGATACGTCGGTTCGTAAAGAATTGATTGCGGCCACACACACAATCGAAGAAATTAAAGATTATATTAAGGCAGATAAATTGCATTATCTATCAAAAGAAGGCTTGTGCCGAGCTATTAGCGGCGTGCCAGAAGCGGATTTATGTTTCGCTTGTTTCAATGGCGATTACAGGGTAGATGTGCCTACAGAACAAGAGGAAGGGGTCAAATATGTGCTCGAATAAAACAGGATTAACCTATCGTGATGCAGGTGTAGATATCGATGCCGGTAATAAAGCCGTAGAGTTGATGAAAGAATCCGTAAAAAGAACATACACAGCAGGTGTTGTAGGTGATTTAGGTGGCTTTGGTGGCCTATACTCCTTGGCAGGTCATTCCATGGAGGAACCAATGCTCGTATCTGGTACAGACGGTGTTGGCACAAAATTGCGCCTCGCTATCATGATGGATAAACATGATACGATTGGACAAGACTGTGTGGCCATGAGTGTAAATGATGTTCTTGTGCAAGGGGCAACGCCTCTGTTCTTCTTAGACTATGTAGCGGTTGGTAAACTTGATCCAGTACAAGTCGCTGATATCGTACGTGGCGTCGCTAATGCTTGTGAAGAATCAGGTTGTGCTCTCCTTGGTGGGGAAACAGCTGAGATGGCTGGTTTCTATGGTGAAGGTGACTATGATGTGGCAGGTTTTGCCGTAGGTATTGTAGATCGTCCTAAACTGATTACAGGTGAACATATTAAATCTGGTGATGTTATTCTTGGTTTGCCATCCTCCGGGGTTCATTCCAATGGGTTCTCCTTGGTTCGTAAAATCGTTTTCGACCATAAGGGGTTCTCTATAGATCAAGATATTCCAGAATTTGGTAAAACCCTTGGCGAAGAACTATTAACACCAACACGCTTGTATCCTAAAGCTGTATTACCGTTGATTAAAGAAAACTATATCAAAGGTATGGTTCATATCACAGGCGGTGGTTTCTATGAAAACATTCCACGCGTACTACCAAATGGCGTAACTGCTGAGGTGGATTGTGATACATGGCCACGCCTTCCTGTGTTTACAAAATTGCAAGAATGGGGCAATGTGGATTGGCATGAAATGTACCGTACGTTTAACATGGGTATCGGTATGATTCTCATCGTCGATGCCGATGATGTAGATACGGTGAACGCTAATCTTGAAAGCCGAAATGAAGCAGTATATGAAATTGGTCGTATCGTTGCAGGCGAAGGTCCTGTTGTCGTAAAAGGGGCGGTATTTAATGACTAATTCCGTATCTAAAAAGCGCCTTGCTCTATTTGCCAGTGGTAGAGGCTCAAATGGCGAAGCCTTGTACAAGGCGATGCAAGAGGGCCTTATCAATGGCGAGTTTGTCGTTATTATTACAGACCATGCAGATGCAGGTATTGTAGAACGCTCTAAAGGATGGGGCATTCCACTTATTGCTATTGAACGTAGTCAATTTGATTCAAAGCAAGCCTTTGAACAAGCTCAATTGGATGCTCTTGAGCCGTATTGTGTTGATGGTATTGTGTTGGCAGGCTACATGCGTATTGTAGGGGCCGGCCTTATTGTTCGCTATGAACATAAGATTTTAAATATTCATCCTGCTCTATTGCCATCCTTTCCAGGGCTTCATGGTCATCAACAGGCTATTGATGCGGGCGTAAAAGTAACAGGTTGTACCGTTCATTTTGTAGATGCCGGTATGGATACAGGTCCTATCATCATGCAAAATACGGTTCCTGTATATCCAGATGATACAGAGGATACTTTGTCCGAACGATTATTGCCCGTAGAACATGCGACCTATCGTGAAGCACTTCGCTTGTTCTGTGAAGATGCATTACGTATAGAAGGACGCATTGTACATTATATTTAGGAGGAACGATGATTCAAAACGCATTACTTAGTGTTTCTGATAAAACAGGTATTGTCGACTTTGCCAAAGGTCTTGTAGACTTAGGGGTGACCATCTATTCTACAGGTGGCACGTTGAAAGCTATTTCTGATGCAGGCGTTCCTGCAAAGGCTGTAGAATCTCTTACCGGTTTTCCTGAAATGATGGATGGTCGTGTAAAGACGTTACATCCAAAGGTACATGGTGGTATCTTAGCGATTCGTGATAATGCAAAGCATCAAGCCGCTATGGAAGAACATGGTATTTTGCCAATCGATTTAGTGGTTGTAAATTTATATCCTTTCCGCGAAACGATTGCAAAACCAAATGTTTCATTAGAAGATGCTATTGAAAATATAGATATTGGGGGCCCGACTATGGTGCGCTCTGCGGCTAAAAATAATGCATATGTAGGCATTGTGGTTAACCCTGATCACTATGATGAAATTCTAGAAATGCTTAAAACGAATGGCGCGTTGACCCAAGAGTATCGTTTTGCACTCGCTAAAGAAGCCTTTGCTCATACTGCAGCATATGATACGGCGATTGCTAATTATATGAGTGGTGTTATTGGAGAAGGCCCTACACCTCCTGAATATTTAAGTGCTTATGAAAAGGTTATGGACCTTCGTTATGGCGAAAATCCTCATCAAAAGGCAGCTTTTTATAAAGAAATTGGCAAGGCTCACGGCATGGGGGCATTAAAACAACTACACGGTAAGGAATTATCTTATAACAATATCGTCGATATGGAAGCTGCGTGGAATATGGTGTGGGAATTTACGGACCCTGCGGCATGTATTATTAAACATACTAATCCATGCGGTGCCGCAACGGCATCCACATTGCACGATGCGTATGTCAATGCGTACGAAGCCGATTCTGTATCCGCTTTTGGTGGCATCGTTGCGTTAAATCGCGAAGTTGATGCGGCCACTGCCGAAGAAATGAGCAAGATTTTCTTAGAAGTTATCATGGCGCCAGCTTTCACAAAGGAAGCTCTAGATATTTTGGAAGCGAAGAAAAATATTCGTCTCATCGAGTTATCTAAGCCTGAATCTGGCCAAGTAACTGTGAAAAAGGTGTCTGGCGGTATGCTCGTACAAACGGAAGATGACATCGTAGAAGACCGTGCTAATTATAAGGTTGTTACAAAGGCGCAACCTACAGAAGAACAATGGAAAGCTCTTGAATTTGCATGGAAGCTTGTAAAGCATGTAAAGTCCAATGCTATCTTAATTTCTAACGAGAAACGAACACTAGGTGTTGGTGCCGGTCAAATGAATCGCGTTGGATCGGCTAAAATTGCCCTTGAACAAGCTGGAGAGGCTGCAAAAGGGGCTGTTCTTGCATCTGATGCGTTTTTCCCATTTGGCGATACCGTAGAAACAGCGGCTAAACATGGTATAGCTGCTATTATCCAACCAGGTGGTTCTATCCGTGATGAAGAATCCATTAAGGCTGCTGATGAAGCAGGTATTGCGATGGTATTTACAGGCATTCGTCATTTTAAACATTAGAGGTAACTATGAAGGTTTGCGTAATCGGTAATGGCGGTCGCGAACACGCTATAGCGTGGCGTTTATCCATCAGTCCGAGTGTAGAAAAGGTGTATGCCGTTCCTGGCAGTGCGGCTATGAAAAATTGTGCTGAACTAGTAGGCATTGATTGGTCTCATACGGATCATCTTATCCGTTTTTTGAAAGATAATAAGGTGGACCTTGTTGTTGTAGGTCCTGAAGCGCCTCTTGTGGCAGGTCTTGCAGATGCGTTGCATGAAGCAGGAATCCCTGTGTTTGGGCCATCCAAGGCGGCTGCTCAATTGGAAGGTTCTAAGGTCTTTGCTAAAGATCTTATGAAAAAATATAATATCCCTACAGCTGCTTACGGTGTATTCTCCAATGTAGATGAAGCAAAACAATTCATCGCCAAAACAGGGGCCCCTATTGTGGTGAAAGCAGATGGCCTAGCAGCTGGCAAGGGTGTTGTAGTGGCAATGACTGTTGAAGAAGCTAATGCAGCCGTTGATGACATGCTAAGCGGAAATCGCTTTGGCGAGGCTGGTAGTACCGTTGTTATTGAGGAATTCATGGTAGGTGAAGAAGCGAGCCTTCTTGCCTTTGTAGATGGTAAGACCGTAGTTCCTATGATTGCCTCTCAAGACCATAAGCGCATCTTTGATGGTGATAAGGGTCCTAATACAGGCGGTATGGGAACCTATGCACCAGCACCTGTGCTAACTGATGCATTGCGCGATGAAGCCATGAAGACCATTTTAGAGCCTATGGTAGCAGCCATGGCAAAGGAAGGTATGCCATATGTGGGCTGTCTTTATGCAGGCCTTATGATTACCAATGAAGGTCCGAAGGTGGTAGAATTTAATGCACGCTTTGGCGATCCAGAGACACAAGTGGTATTACCATTGTTGGAAGGTGATTTAGGACAAATTATGATGGCCTGTGCTACAGGTACATTACAACCTAATATGGTGAAATGGAAAGACTCTTCTGCTGCCTGTGTCATTCTCGCTTCAAAAGGCTATCCAGAAACCTCGTCTAAAGGCGATGTCATCTTAGGTGAACTTGTACAATATGATACATCCATCATTTTCCATTCTGGTACGAAGTTAGAAGGTGACCATTATGTCACGAATGGTGGTCGTGTTCTTGGCGTTGTGGGACTGGGTAAGGATTTGCGAACCGCTTTAGACCGTGCCTATGAGCGCGTTGACCATATTACATTTAAGGGCATGCAATATCGTAAGGATATTGGTGCAAAAGCTTTCAAATAATACATAATCCCCTATACTATATGCATATGCATACGGTGTAGGGGATTTTTATTGCCTATAATTTAGTATGTACCCGTGATATAATAATATCGATATACATAGAAACACCAATGTAGATGACATTTGGTGAAGTAATAGAGTCTGTTTTCTTTGTAATAGCGATATACCATTATGATTTATAATAAAGAACCGTTACAACTGAATAGTCCTGTAGCCTTTTGGCTTAATTTCCCCAATGAGGAACGTGTTTTTTGGGTGGACCGGCAAAGTAATCGTATTGTTGTAGGCGCTAAACGTCTAGCCACAGTTAAAGATGATGAGGACCGCCATAATTATGCGTATGTATTTTATGGGGATACTTTTTTTGACACATCAAAGGATCCTAAGTGGTCGGGAATGGGGCATGAAATGATTGCGTTCACCCATTACTACATCGTAGAAAATGGAGAAGCCTTTTATTTGCATGCTGGTGAAAGTGTTAGCATCGAAGATATAGAAGTGCCTCATATTCGTCATGATTTCCGTGAAACTAGTGATGATAAAGGCGATTGGGACCGCTTGATGAATGCCATTTCAGATGGCATCGGCCGTGGAGAGATGACAAAGGTGGTCGCATCCCGTGAGGTGCAATTCACAAGTGATACACCGTTTAATGTGGCGAGTATCTTGGCCAATTTGGTTGAAAATAATCCGAACTGTTTCATCTTTGGCTATGAGAAGGATGGGCGCACCTTTGTGGGGGCCTCTCCTGAAATTTTGGTGCGTCATCGTGGTAGCGAAATCCTTAGTTATGCATTGGCTGGAACCGCGCCAAAGGATGGCCCTAATGCGTGGACTAAGGAACAGTTGCTAAGTGATAAGAAAAATCTCTTTGAACATAATATCGTCCGTGACCGTATCGTGAACACGATGAAGCAAATCACTCCAGACGTTACGGTGGGGGAAACTGGCATTATGGAGCTAGCTCATCTCTATCATTTACGTACCATTATTACTGCAAAAGATAGCACAAAATCTCTCGTAGAATGGGCAAAATTACTACATCCAACACCGGCTCTTGGTGGTGAACCACGAGAGAAGGCGATGGCTCTCTTAGAAACATACGAAGCTCATGAGCGCGGTATGTACGCTGCACCATTTGGTTTTATGAAGGATATGGGGGATGGCATTGTTGTTGTTGCCATTCGTTCTGCCTTGATTATGGATAATATTCTCTATGCCTATGCAGGATGTGGTGTGGTTGCCGATTCTGATGCGGATGAAGAATATATAGAGACTAATAATAAAATGCGTACTATTCTAGATGCATTGTAAATGGTAAAGATCTAGTGCGAAAAAATATGATGAGGAATATATCCTCATCTATATTACGGAGAAATTACATGAATGAATATATCGCCGCCTTGGTGGATGAATTCGCCCAATTAGGCATCACATATGCTGTGTTTAGCCCTGGTTCGCGCTCTACAACGATGGCCATGCTATTTAGGGAACACGGTGCTTTTGAAACCTATATGAATATTGACGAAAGGTCCGCAGGATTTATGGCCTTAGGCATCGCAAAGGCCCATAGAAAGCCTGTAATTCTCGTGTGTACGTCGGGCTCAGCGGTAGCACATTATATGCCGGCTGTACTAGAAGCACAATATAACGGTGTACCCTTGATCATTTTATCCGCAGATAGGCCTCACACATTGCAACATGTAGGGGCTCCACAAACGGTAGATCAACAAAAAATATTTGGTACAGCTGTTAATTATTACGAGGAATTGGCAGTACCACAACAGGAGCATTACTATACATATCCGCGCCTAGTAGCTCGTAAGGCTTATATGAAGTCTATGGATGTGAAAAGGGGACCCGTGCATATTAATGTACCGCTCTTTGAGCCATTGGTACCGGAGTTGGATAGGAAACATTTTGAATGTGGCAGGCAACCATTTTCTGTTGTTCCGGCTGCTATTCAGCCAAGTGATGCATGCACTATCTATGACCTCCTTGCGAATAAAAAAGTGCTTATCTTAGCGGGGCCAAGTACGAATCTTGAGGATACCGATGCCATTCTTGGTCTATCTAATATATTCCATGCGCCAATATTAGGTGATCCATTGTCCAATATGCGTCGTGTTTATGATGAACGAGTCATTACATCTTATGATGCATTGCTTTCACAAGAGGTGTATCAAGATACATTGCGACCAGATTGCATGTTACAAATTGGTCAGATGGTCGTATCTAAACGCGTTCAGCAGTGGGTGGCATCCATGCAACATATCCCAATCATATCTGTTAGCCCTACAATGGACTATACAAACCCTGCAGGAAACACGACCCTCTTTGTACAATCGACACCACAAGGTTTGGTTGATGCACTAAAAATACAGATTCCTGAGCTTCATGTAATGGCAAATGAGGTCCATGCAGAAGTCGCTGATGAGGAACTCAATACAGCTGATAATGGCTATTTGGCTACGTGGATTGATGCAGATGGTGTAGGCCGTAAACAACTCGATACAGTAGCTAGGGAACAAGAGCTATTTGAAGGATATACGATTCATCTCTTACAAGAATTGTTGCCGAAGAACAGCCAACTTGTGGTTGCCAACAGTATGAGTATTCGAGATATGGATTATTTTTGGGCTGGTAATCGCCATAGCGCTATTATCTACGGTAACCGTGGTGTTAACGGCATCGATGGTACCGTTTCTACCGCCCTTGGCATAGCTACTACTGGTGTTTCGACTGTATTGCTTACGGGGGATTTAACATTCTTTCACGATTTAAATGGCCTCGCCGTGGCGAAAACGCATCCGTTAAATTTAACTATCATTGTTCACAATAATGATGGAGGCGGCATTTTTGAATATTTGCCACAAAAGGGAACACCGCATTTTGATTACCTATTTAGCACCGCACAAGGCTTAGACTATAGTGGCCTTGCGACACTATATGGTATCGACTTTGTACGCGTTGCCAATAATGATGAATTGAAAAATGCGTTGCAAAACGATGTAGGAACAGCAGGTGTTCACGTCATTGAAATCCCCACATCTAAAGAACGAAGTCGGGAACTACATAAGAAATATACGACGATTCCTACAAACAAGGAGGAACGACTATGAGCCAATATGCTTGCAGTATTATAGATAACTCCCTATACAATCCGGCACTTCGCATGTATGTCGATCTTGGTGAGTATCGATATGGGGTGACGCTAGCTGGCGCCGGTAAACCTCTTGTGTGTTTACATGGTTTTTCTGAGTCTGGTTATACCTGGGATGGCATCGTTGTGCCAGGCTATCAACTTATCCGTATCGATACGATTGGACATGGAGATTCGGATATTCCAGAGGATGAGACCGCTTTTTCTATTCCTACTATGCTCAACGATTTGCATACGGTAATTTCTGCCGTGGCTGGTGAAAGCTATTCTCTCATGGGATACTCCATGGGGGCACGATTAGCTTTACTATATGCTCTTGAGTATAGTTCTGAAATTGAAAACCTCATCTTAGAAAGTGGTTCTGTTGGGATTGAATCAGAGGTAGAGCGACAAGAGCGTAAAGCTGCTGATGAACAATTAGCACTAGCTATAGAAGATAATGATGGAGAGTGGTTTGCTGCTAAATGGGCTGACATTTCTATTTTTGAAAGTCAACATCAGCTTTCACCAGTTGTACAAGATAAGTTGTTTCAACGTCGGTCCCATAATAGTCCTTATGCATTAGCAGCTACATTGCGTGGCTCGGGGCAAGGTGTAATGCCCTATGTGGGTCATCGCTTACAAGAATTATCCATGCCATCTTTATATATTAGTGGCGCACTAGATACAAAATATACTACAATAGGAGAAGAACTGTTTAGTAATATACCAAACTGTGAACATGTCATCGTCAATGGAGCGGGACATAATGTACATTTAGAAAAGCCTGGTCCGTTTATGACGGCCTTAGCAGATTTTTTATATAAGGAAAGGTAACATCCATGAGCAAATTTGATTGGAAAGTATTGGATCGTAATTATGAAGATGTAATTTACGAAACCTATAATGGTATTGCAAAAATCACGATTAATCGCCCAGAAGTGCGCAACGCATTTCGCCCTAAAACCGTAATTGAGCTTATTGATGCATTCACAATTGCTCGCGACGATGCAGAAATCGGCGTTATTATCTTGACTGGTGCTAACCACGGCCAAGGTGAAGATAAAGAGGCATTCTGCTCTGGCGGTGACCAACGTGTGCGCGGCAATGGTGGTTATGTAGGCGATGACAATATTCCTCGTCTTAACGTACTTGACTTGCAACATTTAATCCGTATCATTCCAAAACCTGTTATCGCTATGGTAAATGGTTTTGCCATCGGTGGTGGACATGTATTGCACATCGTATGCGACCTTACCATCGCTTCTGAAAATGCAAAATTCGGTCAAACAGGTCCTCGCGTAGGTTCCTTCGATGCTGGTTATGGTGCTGGCTACTTAGCACGCATGATTGGTCACAAACGCGCTCGTGAAGTATGGTTCCTTTGCCGTCAATACACGGCTGCGCAAGCTTATGAAATGGGCATGGTTAACTGCGTGGTACCATTCGACAAATTGGAAGAAGAAACAGTTCAATGGTGTAATGAAATTTTGGCATTGTCCCCAATGGCTTTGCGCATGTTAAAAGCATCCTTCAACGCAGATACTGATGGCCTTGCAGGTTTACAACAATTTGCAGGCGATGCAACATTGATGTACTATACAACAGATGAAGCTAAAGAAGGCCGTGATGCGTTCAAAGAAAAACGCAAACCAGACTTCAAACAATTCCCTAAATTCCCTTAATCGGAATATGGTTATCAGTCCTTATGTATGGACCTGAACCCTTTACATAATAAGCAGTGCGCCTCTATATGAGGCGCCTTTCTTATACGTATATGTTTTATAGTATTATGGCTAGCTAAGAGGTGAGATGATGGAATGGTTACGATATGGAAAACAGTACTATCCGAATCGTATATGTATGAATAATTACACCTATCAGGATATATATAGTGCTGTTGTGAACGTGGCAACGCGATTACAAACACTGGCAGATACACGTATCGCTATAGTGTCGGATAACTCCGTAACAATGGCCGTTTATCTCTTGGCAGCCATGCTAGTCCGCAAAGAGGTACTCTTATTAAATGTTCATCTTACAGCGGGCGAAATAGAAAATCAGTTATGCCAGTTGCATATTACAACCGTGTTACACAGTGCTAAGCGATGTGGACAAGTACCTAAATCGGTAACGTCTATGGAGTTTGAATCTATGGAGTCTATGTTACATAATGGGGAAAAGGATATTTTTGATTGGATTGTTAATGATAATGACATAGCAGCTATCATGAATACCAGTGCTACAACAGGGCAGTATAAATCAGTGCCACTTCGTTGGGGTCAAATTAAAGCGCATGTACAAGCATCACAAGAGGTGCTAGGTAGGTCTGAACAGGACAATTGGCTCATGGTATTGCCCTTATTTCATGTGAGTGGCTTATCTATTTTGATGCGATCACTCTACAATGGAACCGCAATGACAATCATGGAATCCTATGACGAAGAACAAGTGCTGCAATATATTCATGATGGTCACATTAACATGATGTCTCTGGTGCCTACCATCTTAAAAAATTTGGAACCTCGCATTACACACCATCAATTGCGTGTCATCTTATTGGGCGGTGAATTTATACCGCGCCCTCTAGTTGATGCGTGTGTAGCAAAGCAGTTACCGATTTATAAAACCTATGGTATGACAGAAACCTTTAGTCAAAGCGTGACTATGCCTGTATTATCTAATCTAAACAAACTGGATTCAGTAGGTAAACCTTTGCCAGGTATGACCGTATATATTGTGAATTCTGATGCGGATGGGGTAGGGGAAATCCATTTAAATGGGCCTATGGTCATGAGTGGTTATATTAATCGCGAGCCGATTCATGGCGATTTTAATACCGATGATATGGGTTATGTCGATGAAGATGGGTTTTTATATATCTTAAATCGCCGTACAGATTTGATTATTTCTGGAGGCGAGAATATCTATCCGAAGGAAATTGAAGATACTGTGTATGCTATGCAAGGTGTGAAGGAATGTGCGGTTATTCCTGTAGCCGATACGAAATGGGGGCAGGTGCCCGCACTATTTGTTGCTTTTGATGATATAGATGCATTAGGTGCCGATTTGAAAATGATCGTACGAGACTATCTTTCTAGTAAGCTAGCCAAATACAAGGTGCCTAAATACATTACAATTATGGATGCATTGCCACGTAATGGGACAGGTAAGATTATGCGTAAGTCATTGGCCTCCCATCTCGATATGACTGCGTCAAATGGAGGTTCTCATGAATGATGTATTGAACTTTAAATCCATAACGACGTATCGTGTGGCTTTGCCGTTAAAGTTTGAATTTAAAACGGCTAAGGGTACTGTTCGTGTTCGTGAAAGTATCATCGTTCGTATCGAGGATCAACAAGGCTATGTTGGATACGGGGAATGTGTCGCTTTCACAGACCCTTTTTATACGGCGGAAACTGTTGATTCCGCATGGAAACAATTGGTGGATACCTATATTCTAGAGTTGCGCTTGATGCGGCCAAAACCATTAATGGCCTATATTCGGCAGTTACAATTTTGGTTAAAGCGCGATAATATGCCCATGACGATAGCAGGCCTTGAAAATGCTTTAATTAATCTAGATTGCAACCGAAAAGGCGTGAACTCTGTGTCGTATATCATGGGGCAGTCTTTAGAATCAACTATTTCCAATGGCATCGTCATTGGTGACGTGTCCATGGATGAACTATTAGGTATCGTGGAACAGCATGTAGCCAATGGTTGTAAACGAATTAAACTCAAGGTATCGCCTCGTGATGGTTATGAACGGACACGACTTGTGCGTGATGCTTATCCAGAATTAGCCTTAGCTGTTGATGCTAATCAAAGTTATACCTATGACCAGCTGGATATGGTGGCTGCCTATAATGATTTGAATTTACTATGCATAGAGGAACCCTTTAGCATGACGAATTTGACTACCTATAAAGCGTGGAAGGAATCGTTGCCTAATTGGCCTATTACGACCTCTATTTGTTTAGATGAGTCGATTTTATCCTATGATGACTTATCTTATGCGATCGAGTATAGATTAATCGATGTACTCAATGTGAAAGTAGGTCGTCTTGGGGGCTTAATACAGACGCGAGCCGCTATTTTACGATGCCGCGAAGCAGGTATTCCCTACTGGATTGGTAGTATGGTTGAATCAGGAATCTCAAAGATATTACATGTTCAACTTGCTGCCTTAGGTGATACCTATATGGCAGGGGATTTATCTGATTCTAGTCGCTATTTTGAACATGACCTTATCAATCCAGCAATTTTATTTACCGATGGGGCCATGCAGGTGCCTAATGGTGCTGGTCTTGGCGTTGATGTATTGGATAATCGTATTGAAGAATATACAGTGGAGAAACGAACACTATGACAATGATAGACGCATTACAAATCGATTGTGTAGAGCTAACCGGACCTACCAGTGGGCAAGGGGTGATGCATTTAACTAGTTATCATGCGCAGCCACAAGGCTATCTCAATGGTGGAGCTACCTTGGCCTTTGGTGAAATTTTATCGGGGATGCTCAGCAATCAACTGATTCAAGATGATCAATTTGCTGTAGGACAATCGGTAACCGCAAATCACATGCGCCCTATGAAAGCAGAAGGCGATTTGATTGCTAAAGGACAGCTACTCTTACAAGGGAAAACATCTCATGTTTGGCGCTTTGATATGTATGATGAAAGCCATCGCTTGATATCTCAGGTTACCGTAACCTGTGCGATAGTACCTAAAAATCGATAAGAAAAAAAGACCTCTTTTTGTAAGCTGATACGGAAAAGAGGTAGATGATAGCAAAATTCGACTTTGGCCCTGCGAAGCCCGAAGGGCGTAGACAGACCCGGCCGGTGGAGAGTTTTGCTATCATCTACCTCTACAAACGTATTTGCTACGAAAGAGGTCTTTATTTTCTTGTGATTTTATAGAGTGCTTCGATATCTGGGATATCATAGATAGCCCAAGTTCCGTCACCGATGTGCTTCATAAGTACTCGGATGGGAGCTGTTTGGTTTGTTTTTGTGTTGTGAATCGTTACGGTTACTGTGGCGGTATTGCCATCATCTTCAGAGGTAATGTTCTTGATTTCCAAATGGCGTTGTTTAAATAATTCACCTCGTTGGATGCGGTCTACCATAGAAAATGTATTGGATGTATCTTCGCTTTTAACATCTGAATCACCACTATTTTGCGATTTGAAACTATCTGGATCCTCTACATATTTACGAATTACATCATCAAGAAGGGCTGGTCCAAATGTTTTTGTTGCTGCCACAGCGGCCTTGCCTAATGGTGAGGATGTATCCACATAGGTGTTGCCCTCGCGGGTAACGATATTTTTAACCAATGATGTTGTATCGATGTGCTCCAATACCGTATCCGCATCTTTGTTTTCAACGGCTTCACGGATAGTTTGGAACGTATAGACTGGTGTATGAGGAATATACCATAAGAAATACCACATAGCGCTCAGTGCAGCTATGATGGCAATAATGATTGCTATTGTTAATGTTTTTGATTTCATAATGTTGCTCCGATGTATATAATACATATATTTTAACACATAAATTTCTCCTTCTCTATAGTTGTCAGCGCTTTAGATTATAGGTATAATAAAGTGTATTCATTTTATATTCATCATTAAAATGAATGTGTAAGAGAGGAGTTAGAAATGAAAGACAAATTAATACTAAAAGCTCTGGTTTGCAGTGCTTTTATGTGCAGTCTAAGTGTGGGAACGATGGCTGCAGATGTGAGTACTGATGTAAAAGTCGGGGATACTGAACAAAGTAACTGGATGAATCGTACGGATATCGGTATTGGGTTACAAGATACTCAGAAAGATTCTTATCATGATTATGCAATGCCTAATAAACAAATGACTGATAATAATCTAAGCTATGATACACGATTCCATTATCATAATCATAATTCTAAGCAGAAAATGAACGCAAAGTATTTTATAGAAACATTGCAACCTATAAAGAAATATGGCAAAAATGTCAAATCTATGGTGTTTGCACAAGGGCGCTTAGATGGTAATGGTGGCGAAAAAGTTTCCACTACTACATATTGGAATGGTTCGGATTCAGATCTTGGAAGAATTGACGGTCAAGGAATGTATATTGATAAAGGTGAAGTAGTAGAACATGATACTCTTGGTGTTGTCGGTACTGCTGGTATTGGCTATCGCCGTCTTAGTACACATGAGCATGCCTATGTCGGTGCCAATGTATTCTATGACTATGCTTTTAAGGATAAATTTTCTCGTGTTAGTGCAGGATTAGAATATGTAGCTGGTCTAAATACGATTAGTGTCAATGTATACCATGGACTATCAGAAAAAAAGGTGGGGCCTTATGACATTAACACACCTTTACGTCAAGTACCACGGGCAATAGATTTTCATGATAGCTCTAGTACACCACCTGATGGTATTCATAGAACACCCCGATATTCTTATGAACATGTATTGGATGGCTTTGATATACGGTATACACGAGATTATAAGAATGCCCGTTGGCTATCTAGTTATGTGGAAGGATATCATTGGAAAACAAAAGCACCAGGAGAACATCCAGCAGAGATGTTCTATATTGACCAACATAAGTGGCAATCCATACATGGGCTAAAGGTAGGCGCTAAAATGAATGTGACGCCTCATATCTCTGTAGACTTAGGAATTGGTAAAAGTAATATTAGTTCTGTAGAACCGTATGTATCTGTTATGTATACTTTAGGTAAGTCTAGATATGCGTACTTTGGTGGTAAACATAGTGAAAATGTGATGACTTCGGCACGTTCTAAGATGTTTGATAAGGTTAAACGCAGTGATATGAAGGTTGAGTATTATTGGGAACAAGACTTGCGTGACGGTCCTTGGGATCATTTATAATTAGTATCATATCTGTAGAAATACTATATAATAATTAATTTAATATAGTTATATTTGAATTGGCACCTAAAGTTCCCTTGTAGAATTTTAGGTGCCAATTTTATTTCTGTAATTTGGGGATATAATCTGGAGTATATTGAAGTATACTGAATATAAATGGCTATTATATACGATTTTTGATGTATAATTCTTATTTCTATATATTTTGGAGAAATTCATCAAAAAATTAGAAAAAAGTACTTGCATTATATTAGTGGCTCATGTTAATATATACGAGTAGTCAACGAGAGTTGATACGCGGCCCCGTGGTGTAGCGGTTAACATGTCGCCCTGTCACGGCGAAGATCGTCAGTTCAAATCTGATCGGGGTCGCCATTCATGCCTCGGTAGCTCAGTCGGTAGAGCAACGGACTGAAAATCCGTGTGTCGACAGTTCGATTCTGTCCTGAGGCACCATTTTTGTATTCCACGCGGTTGTGGTGGAATGGCAGACACGCCATCTTGAGGGGGTGGTGAGCGTACGCTCGTGAGGGTTCAAGTCCCTCCAACCGCACCAAGCTGATTAAATAAGGGCTTACAGGTAATTCTGTAAGCCCTTATTTTTGTTTGACATCATAAAGTCTTGCGTGGTTTGACATCATTTTGACATCAGAATATTTTAGAGATACGTTCCACGATGTCATCTTCCATTTTAGGTGTCACATGTGAGTAGGTATCCATTGTTTCTTGAAATGACGCGTGCCCTAGACGTTCTTGTATGGCTTTCATATTTGCTCCATTTTCGATGAGTAGGGTTGCATGGGTATGTCTAGTACCATGCATAGTAAAAGAGGGCTTACCGATTAAACTGGCGTATTTCTTACATATTTTGCTGACCTCATCAGGACAGCGAGGAGCACCCTTTATGCCAGGGAATACAAGATTATTATTAATCCAGTTCATGGTTTTAATTCTGCGCTTGTCTATGACTATTTTATGCTTCATAAGTTCCTGAAGTGTTTCCGTATCAATGGCAATAATCCGTTTTGAGGATGCCGTTTTAGTTGTATTGGATATAACTGCAGTAGATCCGATTTTGAGTGCTGTTTGTGAAATGGATATAGTTGATTTCTTGAAATCGATATCCGACCATCTAAGCCCTAATAATTCAGACCGCCGCATACCTGTTGCAAATGCTAATTTAAAGAGTGCATGATGTTCTGTGTTCGATATATTCGATAAAAAGTCTTTAACCTCATCTGCAGATAACGTCACCATATGTCGAACCTTAACCTGCTTTGGTCGGTCTATGTTTTTCATGTAGTTTTTAGGGATGATGTCATCTTTTACCGCCTGCTCTAATATGGAGCCTAGAATTGTCATGGTGTAGGATATAGTCCTTGATGACAATCCATCCATTGATTCAAAGACATATCGTAATGTATTAGGTTTAATTTCAGCTAACTTCACGCCACCGATTTTATCTCTTATGTAACGATTGATAATACCAGTATAACTTTGATAGGTGGCAGGGGTTATGGTCTTTTCTTTTAGTTGTAACCATATATTAATCCAGGTGTTTAATGAAATAGTATCATCGAAATTAGCACATGCTTGATTTGTATTTACGTATTTCTCCATAGCTTCTATGGCCGCTTTCCTAGTGGTGCCATAAAAGAATTTACGCTTACCGTTGATGGTTTTCGACACCTGGTATCGTCCATCAGCTCTCTTTTTTGCCATAAAAATAACCTCCTAGGCCTAAATTTGGGTATAATAAATAAGCCTTAGAGGTTTTGTGGTATAATAATAGTGTTCTTTGGTATATACCTCTAAGGTGTGTATCATGGCCCCTATTCTGTTGGTAGCAGAGTAGGGGCTGTTTTTTATTAGTTTTGTATTTTTGGTGTGTAATTACACATTAAAATGATGATAAAAGTCGATATTTTCTAATTCCGAATCATCTATATGTGACCTACGAACCATTTGCTCAACTAGATTAACGTGTTCATCTAAGTAAAAGTCATCACGAATAATATGCATTAATTCATGTTTAATTTCCTCTCTCATGCGATCATGAGGGAGGTTTTTGTTTATGTAGATGTTATGAGTATCTACATCTTCACATTCCTCTGACACAGCATTGGCATGTGGCAAGTCGCAGTAAATCAAATTTACAACCAACGATAACACTCTCCCTTGTGTGTATTACTTGTGTTTAGATTTTAAGAACTCTATGTATTTGACTGTTTCTTCCATCTCCTCTTTAGACATATCTTTTGCAGCAGAAAAAAGCATGCGTGCCCCTGGACGTGTGCGTAAGTATTCCGCGAACTCTGCTGCTTCAGAGTTTGTGTAGTACCCTTTGGTTTCACTAGGGATAGTTATTTCCTCACCGATTTCGGCTAACTCATCAGGCTTTATATTTAAGCCTTTACAAATTTTTATTATGTTATCAATTGAAGCACCACCGACATTTCTTAGTATAGAAAATAATGTGGAAGGTGGCATACCTATTTTGGCTGCAAATTCACGTTGGGTGCCTTGTTCTTTTATTTTCTCTTTTAAATAATCTTCTCGAGTCATTTTAGAAACTCCTATTTAAATAACCTATATCTGTATAATACCAATTAATGTTCGAAATATCAATATATAAAACCGAAATTTCAAACATTAAATATATTTAAACGAAATTTCAATATAAATTTATTTGACTTGCACGAAATATAAAGCTACAATTAAGCCATAAAGATGAACGAAATATCGGACATCTGATATTAAAAATTATATCTATATGTTAGGAGGTGAATTTATGTACCCAAACCTTAACGCGGAAATGGCCAGACAAGGGTGGACTCGAAAAGATTTAGCAAATAAAACAGGCATTCGATATCAAACATTAAATGAAAAGCTAAATGGTAAGCGTCCTTTTACATTCCCTGAAACGGTCAAAATAAAGAAGGCCTTATCGACGGAACTACCACTTGAGCAAATTTTTTTAATCTAAATATCCGAAATATAAAGCAAGCGAGTAACGCTAGAAAGGACTAAAAATTAAATAGAAAAATAAAAGCCACCAACAACGTTAGTGGCAGTAGAGAGGAGGCGTAAACAAAATGACTGTTGTTATTAATGCAGAGACAAGTACCAAAGAACAACTCAAGGAAATTGTAAAGCTTATAGATGAATTAGAAAAAGAGCACACTTGTGAGTGCACTCTTAATCTAGTCTTACGCTAATTATTTTTTAAAGGAAATATACACAATATCATCGGAATGTAACAGATGGATTGTATTACCAATAAAAGTATATTGCGTTTGATATAGCTTAAAGTTTTCAAAATCAGTAATATCAATTGCTTTTACGTAGGTAGACTCATGTTGGCGTATGAGTTGTAAGTTATCAATTCCGATATATTCGCCATCCTTTAATTTGATAGTCGCTTGCATATAATCACCTCCTTTCAAGGTGATTATATCAAAAGTATTTATTGTGTCGAAAGGAGATTATCATGACAGAAAATACAATACTGAATACTGATATGTTTACAAAAATAGTTATTAAAAACGAAGACGACGATACAGTAGTCGCTGTTATTACTGCTGATGATGTTGAACCGGCACCGCATTATATTGCTGTATTAACTCCTAAGTATAAGTAGCCTTTTAGTGAATGAAATATTGATAAGGAGGGCTCAATGGATAGAAGCAAGCTATGTATCACTGTTGATGAAGCTGCTGAATTGGCCAGCGTAGCACCTGCTGTCATTCGGCAGTGGGCGGAAGACTTTGACTTCCCGTCCATGAAGATTGGACAGCGTGGTGGTAAACGCTTAATTCATTTAGATTCGTTTAATGCCTGGCTAGCGAAACGATGCCAGGCAAGAATAGGAGAGTGAAAGATGAATAAATTTATCATGATAGCGTCCCTTATAATGTTCGGGTTGCTAGAGGGTTCAGATGTACAAGGCTTTGTCATACCTGATCTAGTAATGGCCATAGGGATATTATGGGCGAGCGCCATGTTGCTATATGTAGTTAAACATGGAGGTGAATAATGGAACCATTAATGCAAGCATTATTTTTGGCTGTATTCATGCTGGTTAGTTGCATGGTGTTTGTTTCTCTGTTTGCGTTGATGCCACTTTGGTTTTAGGAGGTGATATATGAAGCGTGTTAATTGTACAAAATGTGGCGTAAGGATTATCCCATATACCTATAGTTATATATTCGATGAAGTAAATCGAAAAGCTATTAGGGTGTGTAAGAGATGCCATGACGAACACATTAAAAGTAAATGTAAAAAAGCCCGTACTCACGGCAATGAGATACGAGCTCTAGTTAAATAACCAAGTTAATTGTAACACATTAAGTCGTTACTAAAAAGGAGGTATCATGCCTGAACTTGTAGCAAAGAAGCTAAAATCAAAACCAGCTATAAATACATTTGATTTTAGCTTCTTTGAAAAACATAACGGTAAACATGATAGAGCTATGAAAGTTGCTATTGTTACATGTAAGAGCTATATCAAATTATCAATGATGGCCTATCGGAAAATTAAAGGCCCAGAGTATTTCAAGGTCGGTATTGATATTAACAACAGAGTAATATGTGTATCCCCTGCAGTGGAGACCGAACCATTTGTGATTAAACCGACGGCGAGTCAGATTGAACGCAGATGCATTTTTATTACTCAAAAGCGAGCTGTCATTGATAAGTTGATAAAACTAGGAATGCCAAAAGTTGTAGAAGGTCAACTAGTTGATGGAGAACTAATATTTCGATTCTAAAGGAGATTAAATCATGGAAAATCAAAATATCTTAACTATTAAATTTAATACATTGGATGATCTAGCAGTGCAAGTAGCAGATTGGAATGAACGATTAAATCATCAATGCCAAGGCCAATGTATGTCGGAAAAGCCAATTGTTAAAGTAACGTCAGGCACCAGTCTTGAACTAGCAGAGAGTAAACTCGAGGATACATTCAAGAAAGCAATTCAAAAGGGGAGTAAGAAGATTGCAGAAGGTATCAATCAACTTGAAGCTGAAGGTTGTAAAGTGAAAATCTTAGAAAATGAAGTGACAGCGCCTGCAGACGATGTTCCTGTAACAGATTTCGAAGGTAAGCCAACAAAAATTAAAAAAGAAGAAAAGGTTGAGCCGGTAACAGAATCGGTTGTAGAACCTGCTCCTGCTGAAACACCAACTGAGGAACCAGCTACTATTGAAACGCCGGAACAGGATGCAGCATTAGATGTAACTGATGAACCGGTAGATAAAAAAGCATTCTATAAAGAATTCCGTGAATGGATGGGTGAGGACGGCGTAAAAGCAAAAAAAGCACTTGCAATTTTTGGCAAGCATGGTGTTACTCGTCCATCTAGTGACTCATTAACAGATGATCTTATCACTGATTTGAAATCTATCATGGCAGGGGAGGAATAATATGTCTAAGCAACAATTTAAAGCACAAGCTGATATCTGTAAAAAGGCATTGGATACATTACATAAAGCAATTGAACTTGACCCTGTTAATGTCGAGGAATACGAAGCTGGTATCGCGTATACCGAGGGTGTCATGAAAGCATCCAATGCTATTGTAAAGGCTTGTGAAATCGTAGAACCTACTAAAAAGCAAAAGGAAGAGCCTAAAGCGGAGGAAGCTGAAACTAAAAGCAAGAAAGCAAAGACTACGGCTAAAAAGTCTAAGCCTAAAGAAGAACCAAAGCCAGTGATAGAAGTAGAGCCTGCACCTGTTGAAGAGAAGGAAGCAGAAGACCTATTCGCTATGTTTGGTGATTAAAGGGGGTATTCACTGTGGAGATTGTATCCAGTACCTATATTCACAAAATGTTCGATAGTGTAATTCTAGAGGCTCCTTACGGTGCGGAATATACAACTATACACCATATCGATTGTGGATTTACGTTCGGAGGCAGCTGGCAACGTAGATATTCATATCAGAATGGATATGTTACCGGTTCGAAATACTATACCTGTCCAAATTGTCGAGAATCTTCTAATCCTTATGATCATAAAATTTACTTCTCTATAAATGATGAGAGCGTATATCCTGTATCGGCTTATGTCGAGGTTATCAATTACAAGCATTTCCTGGATTTGAAGATTCGATATCAAGCTATCCAGCTTTTCTTTGATGGCAAAAAAAATGACTTAGGGATGTGTACAGAAACATTACGATTTGACTTCAAGAAACGTAAGGCAACATTTATTGATAGATTTAGAATCCATCATGAATTGACTGTTGACTATATTCGTGAGAACGAGATTATGCCGGTACTGAAGTTTTTTGGTGATTCATACGCCATGACAGATTTTAACCGGAAGTATTTAAACAAAACATTCAAGGCGTTACGGCTAATGTTTGAAAAACGATTGAAGGAAACTTACGGATATGGAACAAAGGATGTATATGTAGCACCTGGAGCTACGGAAGAAAACGGCTACCATTTTACGATGTTACTCAATATGATTCTTAAGCTATCGGCACCTGATATGCCTAGCATTGTTAGCTTAATGAAACAATACGTGTATTGGACAAATGCTTACTGCTTGTATCGATATACAAATATCCCTTTTGAAGATGATGTGCTAGTAGCTACAAGAAAGGGTATGAACTTTCAAGCAGCGCTTAGACAATCATATAATGCCCCTAACAGTAGAGCCTTGCGGAAGCGTATGATTGATGATCCATTGAGCGTATACATGTCTGATGTTCTTAATCTTTTTAATGATGAGAATTGTAGACGCACTATACTCACATTACAGCGTAGTAGGCATGAAGGTACGGACCCATATTTTGGTAAGGCTCATAATGCTAATGATGTACGTAAGGCGATGAGGCTAAAAAGCCCACATGCAACGTTTATGTGGCAACAACTAATTAACCGGTGCGGTGAACCTACCATATTACGTTGGCTATTAGGTGAGGACATTCGCGTTATAGAAGATTGTGTGGATATGCACGCAAAACTCGAGCCAAAATACCAAGAGGCATTATGGAAGAAACGATTCAAGTTGAAGAACTTCCATGACGAAGTAATCAACATATTCAACAAGCAGGAATATGGAGATGTAATATTGCCTGCTCAACCTCAATTACAAGCTGATATGAATGGGCTGCACTTTATGGTGCCAAAAACTGCAGCTGATTTAATGACATATGGAAAGCGATTGAAGAACTGTGTAGGTTCATATCGTGACCGTGTCATTCAAGGGCAAGCCGCAATTGTGGTTGTCACGGATGATGATATGAATCCTATTGCATGCCTAGAGCTAGCTACTGGTAATAAGGTTAAAAAGGGTCAACCTAAATTTAATCATCTAGTGCAAGCGAAGTTATTCGCGAATGCACAACTAAAAAAAGACAATAAAATTCACTCTACAGTGATGAAATGGGCCAATCGTTTGAAGATTGAACCTCATACCATTGATGTGGACGCTAATGTTGTATAGGAGATCGCTATGAAACTCACAAAATTAGAATTGCTAAATTTTAAAGGCTTGAAAGCCTTTACTATACATTTCAACGGTGATGTTATTATCCGCGGGGATAACGCTACCGGCAAGACGACTGTATTTGACTCCGTATGTTGGTTGCTATTCGGTAAGGATAGCTTAGACAGAGCCGATTTTGAAATCAAAACATTGGATATGGGCGAGCCTATCCATAAAGTTAATCACGAAGTCACAGGCACTTTCACATTGGATGAAGGTGGCACTGTTGAATTAAAGCGTGTGTACCGGGAGAAGTACTCATCCCCTCGTGGTGGTGAAGTAACTATGACAGGTCATACGACAGACTACTTTGTCGATGGGGTTCCTAAAAAAGAAAAGGAATATAAGGAGATTGTAAACTCATTAGTTGATGAAAATGTTTTCAAATTAATTACTAATCCATTGTATTTCAATGAAACATATTCCTGGCAGAACCGCAGAAAGCTATTACTTGAGATGTGCGGAGATATATCCGATGAGGATGTTATTGCGGAATATAGTGAACTAAAAGCATTGACTGATATCTTATCAGGCCATAGTGTTGACGATCATCGAAAGGTAGTAGCTGCTAAGAAAACCGCCATCAATAAAGAACTAGATATGATTCCAGTTCGAATTGATGAGGCCTTACGCGGGAAACCTACCATTGATACTCCTCGAGATGCTCTTATTCAGGAGATTAGCTTAGCAACTACAACGCTAGAAACTCTAGAGGCAGACAAAGCATTATTAGTGAATGGACATGCGGTTGTTGATACTAGAGCGGAGCTTAGAGATGTACAACGTCGATTGATGGCTCGTGAAAGTGAACTGCAGATGGAATATAAAAAACAATCTGCATTAAAGTCGAATGAATACGATATGGTTGTATCTGAACTTAACAATCTATCTTCTAAGCTTGAGAGCACCAAGCATCGACTTGAAACATCAAATAAGGATATTCAACGTATCGAGAGTGCTATTGACGAGCTGATGCATCAACGTCAGCAGGTCAACGAGGATGCATTTGTAATGGATATCGATGAAAATTGTCCGACCTGCGGACAAAAGCTTCCTGCAGAGCAAATTCAAACCGCCCGTGAAAAAGCTGAAACGAATTTTAACCTTAGAAAATCTAAGCGTTTAGAAGAAATTAATCAGCCTATTGAACTGAAGCAACAAGATATTGAGAATATTAAAAAGCGGGATGCTAGCTTAGAGCCTGTTGAAACATTAGAGGCTCTTATTAAGGCGAAAGAACTCGTTAAGGAAACCATAACTGATGAGATTGGACAGCTAACAGCGCCAGTGCTTGAGGATGATTCTGTATATGCTGATTTAAAAGCAGAAGAGTTTATGTTGCAGATGAAACTCGATGAATCTAACACTGATCACTCTGAAGAAATTGCAGACATAGACAAACGTATTGCTGCAACGAAAGAACACCGCATTAACCTTGAAACTGAATTGAATAAATACGAAGAGGCTAAACGGATTGATACTCGTGTAGCAGAGCTAGAAAGTCAACAGGCTGAATTAGCAGCAGAAAAATCAAAGCTCGATGAAGCCTCTTATCTGATGGATGAATTCGTTAAGGCCAAGGTCAATATGCTGGAAGATGTTATTAACTCGAGATTCAAACTAGCACGATTCAAGATGTTTAATGTTATGTTGAACGGCAACGTTGAGGAATGTTGCGAAACCACCTATAAAGGGGTTCCGTATCGCAGCATGAATAACGCTGCACGGATTAATATAGGTCTTGATATCATCAACGCATTAACTAGCTATTTCAAAGTAAACGCTCCGGTGTTTATTGATAACGCTGAAGCGGTGACTGAGTTTGTTCCTGTTAACAGCCAAACAATTAAGCTCATTGTTGATGAATCAGAACCACAACTAGTGGTTAAGGAGGTGTGAGTATGACTGACTTACAAATTTTTAATAATGATAGATTTGGACAAGTTCGGATTATTCCGGTAGATGGTGAATTAATGTTTGTCGCTAAGGATGTATGTGATTGTTTAGAAATTACAAAGCACCGAGATGCAATCAGTCGACTAGATTCTGATGAAAGGGGGTCGGTTAAACTGGACACCCCTGGAGGGAAACAAGATATTGCGGCTATTAACGAATATGGGCTATATAGCCTGGTGTTATCAAGTCGAAAACCTGAAGCCAAAGATTTCAAACGTTGGATTACGCATGATGTAATCCCGGCTATTAGAAAAACCGGTTCTTATTCTATGGTGATTCCGCAGACATTGCCGGAAGCCCTTAGAGCATATGCTGATGAAGTAGAATCACATAATGCAACGAAAGCCATTGTAGCTCAACAGGAGCAGCAGATAGCAGAATTTAAACCGGTTAAGGATTACGTAGATAAAATTCTCTCAAGTAAATCCTGTTTAGCGATTACTCAAATTGCAGCTGACTATGGCCTTAGTGCTCAAGAGTTAAATAAAATTTTGCATGAAGCTGGGCTACAACGTAAGGTCGGTGATCAATGGATTCTGTACAAGCAACATATGGCTAAAGGTTTCACCAAATCAGAAACCTTTACATTCTGCAGAAGTGATGGTCGCTTAGATTCAAAAATCACGACTAAGTGGACACAAAAAGGCCGCTTAGAAATTCATAGTATCTTAACTAAATTAAACATTCACGCTGTATGTGAAGACGTAGCATAGGAGGCGCACAATGGGAGAAATTGCGAAAGCGCAAACACAATTACAAACTCAATCATTGAAGACTTTAGTATCGAGTGAGTCTATAAAAAAACGATTTAATGAAATATTAGGGAAGAAGTCAGCAGCATTTGTATCTAGTTTGATTTCTGTTTCTAATAATAATGAACTCTTAACTAAGGCAGACCCTACGACTGTAGTTACTGCTGGTATTATGGCAGCTACACTAGACCTTCCTATTAATCAAAATTTAGGCTTCGCTTATATTGTTCCATTTTATAATGGCAAAAAGAAAATTTATGAAGCCCAATTTCAAATGGGGTACAAAGGGTATATTCAGCTAGCCATTAGAGCTGGCAAATACAAAAAGATTAATGCCATTAAAATCTATGAAGGTGAAATAAAGAAACGGAATCGACTAACAGGTGAATTCGAATTAGGGGACCCTACCGGGGATGATGTTGTTGGATATATGGCCTATTTCCGATTAGAGAATGGGTATGAACAATACCTATACATGACTAAAGAAGAAATGGAAGCACATGCTAAAAAGTATTCTCAAACTTATAAAAAAGGTTTTGGACTTTGGAAAACTGACTTCGATGCGATGGCTATTAAAACCGTACTTAAACAGTTGCTAAGCAAATATGGTATTTTGTCTGTTGAAATGCAGAATATGGCGAATGCTCTCACTTCAGATGGTGCTGTTATTCGTGATAATGATGGAGAACTTACACCTGATTTTGAAGGAGAAACCATCGACATTCAATCTGATGTGGCTGAAACTATCGCTAATAACGCAAATTCAGAAACGATTGATATTGAACCTACTCCTACGAATGAATCCGTAGATCCTGAAACAGGCGAAGTCGTCCATATGTTTGGTGATTAATTGTGATTAGTATTCAAGCATTCGGTAGTAGCTCAAAAGGGAACTGCTACCGAATCAAAACCTCAACTAATGGGGATGAATTATTACTAGATGCAGGGTTAGCATTTAAAGACATACAGCGGTATTGTCGTTTTAATTTTGTGCATCTATGCGGCGTATTGGTGACTCATCAACATGGAGACCATTGCAAGGCCGTTCCTGATTTATTAAAACTCGGACATCGCGTATACATGCTAAAAGATACAGCTGAGGCTATCTATGTTGCCGGACATCATAAAGTGGTCTATATAACGCCTAAGATTCAATTTTCTGTTGGTAATTTTACTATTTTACCATTTGAATTAGAGCATGATGTTCCGAATGTTGGTTTTTTAATTACCGATGGTGAAGAGAAACTCTTATATATTACCGACACCTATTATTGTCGGTACACATTTAAAGATGTGAATCACATTATGGTCGAGTGTAATCATTCTTATGAGATCCTAAACCAACGCGTTGATGATGGATGCCTACATGAGAAACGTATGGAACGATTAATTCAATCCCATTTTTCGTTAGAGAATGTTATTAAATTTCTAAAGTCTATGGACCTTACTAAGTGCCAGGACATTCGACTGCTTCATTTATCCGATGAAAACTCTGATGCAGCTATGTTTAAACAAGCTGTTGAAGCCGCTACCGGTAAATATGTAGTCGTAGAACAAGAAAGGAGTCCATTATGATTGTTAAATCTATTCAAATTACAGATAACGATATCAATATCGCCTATCAGAAACCATCTGCTACAGGCTTGACAGATGTCTTTACCATTAAATCTAAAGATGATCCACGACCTGAACTCATGCAAGCATTCAGTCGACTACAGGCTATTATGAAAAAGAACTTTGAATTCCTGGAAGAGTTTAATATCCCGTTTGTTGTAAGGCAATTCAAGTTTAAATATGGCGTTATCGAGGACGTGGTGGAGAAAGTCAGTGTTGAAGGCATTATACAAGATGCAACCTCAACTGATGAACTGAAGTTTAAGACCGATTGGTTACCGGTAGAATATGCAGACCGTACATTCGCTATTTCAGTACAAGACTTAATTGATGAATGTGTAAGGTTTATTGCTGGTAAACGTGCACAAGGCAATTTATTTACAAACGAGGAGTAACGGATGGGAAGGGATGTCTATTACTTCAGTCACGATGTTAATGCTAGTAATGACCCTAAAATCATCGTAATGAAAGAGCTATGCGGCATAATTTCTTATGCGTGGTGGTGGATACTGATTGAGCAGTTGGCTGTACAGGAAGAGTATAGATTACCAATGGATAAAATTACGTTCACGGGGTTAGGCATAGCGTTCGGAATGAAGCAAAACGAAGCAAATGCTTCAAGCAATGAAGCAAATTTAAGCAAAACAGAGCAAGCAGAAGCATTTGTAAATTTGCTTATAAATGAGTGTGAGCTACTAGAGACGGATGGCGAGTATTTTTGGTCTCCCTCTCTTATTCGACGAAATTTGCTCCGGAAAAATAAGCAAGCTGAAATATCCAGAAAACGCAGTGAGGCTGGACGTTTAGGCGGTCTTAAGAGTGCTGAACAACGAAGCAAAACGAAGCAAATGCTTCAAGCAAATGAAGCAAATCAAGCAAATCAAGCTAAAGGAAAGGAAAGGAAAGAAAATAATATAGAGAGAGATACGCGCGCGCGTGAAGATGAAAATCCTCTATCTATGTTTGACGATGATGAAATAAAAAATAAATCCATTTACGATTTGTACATGAAAGCAATCGGAGATATATCACCTGTCATTAAAGACCGATTAGATGATCTGGTTGAGTCTTATGGAAAGGAACGAGTTATTGTTGCTATTAATACCACAGCTGATAATGGCGGTAATAGTATCAAGTATGTTGAAACTGTCACAGCAGGAAATTTAAAGAAGGAGGTGCAAAAAGACTTTGGAGCAAGTAAACATAACGAAAATGCTAGAAACGTTTCTCGAAAAAAGGAAGAAGTCGACTGGCAAGCAGAATATGAGCGAGTCCACGGTAAAGGATGAGTTCTTTTATCCTGTTTATGATAAGCCTGTAGTGATTAAGAATGATGTCAATGGACATTATGCTGCAGTTGGTATCCCTCGGCGATACTATGATATGGATTTTGGATGGTTACGTAAACATGGTAACTTTCCTAAAGAGAATTCTGAAGCATATGCTGTAGTGAAACAGTATGTAGATAATCTAGAGGCAAATCTAAAAAGTGGCAGAGGATTGATTTTAAGGGGCCCTGCTGGCACTGGAAAAACTTCTATAGCAGTTAGTATCCTGAAAGAGGTTCTAGCGCTGAAACGGGGCTGTATGATGATTTCTATGCCTAGTCTATTGGATATCATGCTCACCTTATCTAAGGGTGATAGAGTTGCGTTTCTAAATTATGAACAAAAGCTCAGGAATATTCCGCTATTGTTGTTAGATGATTTTGGAGCAGAGTATTCTAAATCCGATTGGGTGCATACAAAAGTTGAAAGCATTATTATTGGCCGATACCATGATATGAAGCCAGTTATACTGACAACAAATTATAATAACGACCAAACAAAAGACCATTATAGCGAACGAGTGATTGATAGATTACGTGGTAAAGATTATGAGGAAGCTATATTTTGGGGAGAATCACACCGATGAAGATTATCCTACGTTGTCAGTTTCGGTTTAGAAAGAAAACTCACGACAGATTCCCGACGTTGAACGAGTACATTGATTGTGAACGTGGTTCGACTATAGCTGCCGCTGCTATGAAAAAGAAATGTACAGAGCAAGTCAAAGAACAATGTCTATCACAACAGATAGAATCGGTTAAGGGTAAAGTGGATCTGTTATTTGAATGGCATTCATCGACCAGGCATGATCCTGACAATGTAGCGTTCGCTAAGAAATTTATTCTTGATGGTCTACAATTGGCAGGTGTGTTAGAAAATGACAATAGAAAGTTCATAGGCACGATGGCAGATGAAATTATAACTGATACAGAGAATTATGTAATCCTGCACATATCGGAGTGTATGAGTATATTCCTGTAAAGAGTAATTAAAGCGAGGTATTATGAAGAAAAAGCTAGTATATGTGGCTCATCCATATGGTGGCAAGAAGAGCAATAAAGAAAAAATAGATAAAATCATGCAAGAACTGGTGATGGTTGATATTACACATGACTATGTATCACCTATCCATAATTATGGGTTTATGTACTTAACTGGAGACCAATATCAATTTGGTTTAGGGATATGTTTAGGCCTACTCAAACATTGTGATGTACTGGTCTTGTGTGATGGCTGGGAGACTAGCCGAGGTTGTAAAGGCGAATATGAATACGCCAAGAAACATGGTATTGCTACATTTGTGTTAAGCGAATGGAAAGCAATGAACATGATTTAATTATTGTTAGATGCTTCTTATGAAGTTGGTATAAACACAATTCGGACTAAACTACAAAATTATAAGGGGGAGATGTATTTGAATGAATACGAAATAGAAAAAATTACTAGGTTGGCCACTGAGGTGGCTACTAAAACCTACTATGAATTAGCCAAGCAAGAAAATGCACAGCTAGGTCGTAAACTTCGACACAACACGATCAAGCTGCTTAAGCATTATAGTCAGTTACAGTCATACGTAGACAATGCTATCACGGATTCGACACAAGCCGAGGATATATGGCTCAATGAACTGCTAATTGATATGTTTGACGATAAGAGCGTTGTAAAAGTTAATGCGATTGTTAAAAGCAAAGAAAAAACAGCATTGATGATGAGACATGTAAATAACATGCTCGACATCTATGCTGAGAAGTGTAGTACAAAACAATTTAAGTATTGTGAGTGCATGCGCAGGTATTATATTGATGGAGAAACATTAGAAGAAATTGCTGAATCATTCCCTGAAAAGCCTGATGTACGAACCATTCATAGGTACATCGCTAGAGGTATTGAAGAGCTATCCGTACTCTTATGGGGTGTAATTGGACTAAACACGAAATTGTCATAAAACTGTCGTGGACATGTCATTCTTGACAATTTATAATGATAGTGTGAGTTAATAGGGAAACGATTAATCTCTCTCGACATAGTGAATACCTAGAACACAAAAGCAAAAAGACCGCTAAATCTATACGATTGGGCGGTCTTTTTATATACAAATTTTAAGAAAGCGAGGTGAATACGATTGACTGATGTACATTGTGAAAAGAGGCGATGCCTTAATAATGTGAAAGGTTGGTGTAAGGCCAATGGAATTCATATAGATCATATGTGCAAATCGTATGCACCATCACATTCGTTAGTAAAGACAAAAACCGCAAAGGTTCATAAGGAGTGCGGTAAATATAAGCAAAATAAAGGAGTGCTGAAATAATGGCAGATAACATTATGATCCATTGTGCGTATACAGATTTAGTAGATATTGCCTCTGTAGTTCCAAACCCTAGAAATCCTAACCACCATAGTGATAAACAAGTAGAGTTGTTAGCCAAAGTGATAAAAGCACAAGGTTGGCGAGCTCCGATTACGGTGAGTAACCGTTCAGGGTTTATTGTAAGAGGCCATGGCCGGTTAATGGCTGCACAATTATTAGGTCTAGACACTGTTCCAATTGACCGGCAGGATTATGAAAGCGAAGCTGCAGAGTATGCAGACCTGATTGCAGATAATAGAATCGCCGAACTATCAGATATCGATAATACCTTGTTAGGAGAGTTATTAGCTGATACGGGAGATTTTGCTGAGTTTACAGGTTATTCTGACGATGATATAGCCAGCCTATTAAACCAGGTAATGGCAGATGAAGTTCATGAGGATGATTTTGATGCAGAAGAAGCTATCAAATCAATTAAAGAACCTATGACAAAGTTCGGCGATGTATGGATGCTAGGTGAGCATATGTTGTTGTGTGGCGACTCAACAAAGACAGAATCTCTTGATTGTCTACTGGGGGGGGGGGACGTTGTTGATATGGTATTTACAGACCCACCGTATAACGTGGCTTATGAGGGAGGTACAAAGGAAGCTCTTACCATTCAAAACGATAATATGTCAGATGCTGAATTTGATATATTTCTTGATGCTGTATTCGCTTTGGTTAACAAAGCATTAAAACCTGGTGGAGCGTTTTATATCTGCCACTCTGATAGCTGTGGTGGTCAATTTAGACGTGCGATTCGAGATAATGATTTACTTATCAAACAATGCCTGATTTGGGTTAAGAATACATTTGTAATGGGGCGCCAAGATTACCAGTGGAAACACGAACCAATTCTATATGGATGGAAACCTGGTGCTAGTCATAAGTTTTATGGTGGCAGAAAACAATCTACTGTGATTGATGACAATATTCCTCTTGAAATAGAAAAAGATGGAGATGACTATATTCTTCATTTTTCTAATGAAACGGACCATATTGTAGTAAGAGTGCCTGGGTATGAAATAGAAGTTAATAATGGCATTGAATGCGATTCTATATGGCGCTTTAATAAGCCATTAAGAAATGGCGAACATCCAACGATGAAACCGATTGCATTATGTGCACAGGGAGTTAAGAACTCATCCAAACCTGGAGAACTTGTATTTGAACCGTTTGGTGGGTCAGGTTCTACATTGATTGCCTGCGAACAAACAAAGCGTAGATGTAGATGCATCGAATTAGATCCTAAATACTGTGATGTAATAGTAAAACGATATATCGAATTTAATGGAAGCAATAAAAATGTATATGTGATTAGAAATGGGCAACGTTTAGAATTTTCTGAGGTTGCCCAATAGTTTTTGTAAACAACATGAATTGAGTGAGGTGGTGCTGCCATGTGACGACACATCAGCAAGCGCACAAGGACTACCTAAACGGCATGAAGTATAAGGATATTGCCGAGAAGTATGGGGTGTCATTGGCGACTGTTAAATCGTGGAAGACACGCTATGGGTGGTCCCGCGATACATCAAAAAAAAGTATGCATACAAAAAATAAAAGTACGCATACAAGAAAACGAGGGGGCCAACCTGGTAATCATAATGCATTATACAATGCTGGTGGTGCGCCTAAACAAAATCAAAATGCTGTTAAGCACGGCTTGCTAGCAAAATATTTACCAAAAGAAACTTTAGACATTGTTATGGAAGTCGAAGAATCAAGCCCCATTGATATTCTATATATGAACATAAAAGTTCAATTTGCACGTATTATCAGAGCACAAAAGCTGATGTATGTTGATGGAATAGAAGACCATACACGGGTCACTGAAAACAGGACAGAGGTTACTATTGACCCGGCTAAAGGAACCAGTCGCTCTGTTACTAAAACAGATAAGGTCATTTCTTCGGTGGATAAAGAAGTAGTATTTATGAAGGCCCAATCAGTGGCAATGGCCACTTTAACTAAAATGATTCAGCAATACGATGTTATGTGTCGAAGTCCACTGGCCACAGATGAACAACGGGCAAGAATTGATAAGATTCGCGCTGAAGTCGCCAACATTTCCATGGGGAATCGGACGATTGATGTTAATGTAAATCACAATCCATTAGCGGGCTTAAGTACTGAAGAAATTAGAAAAGTTATTGAAAAAGAGGATAGATAATATGGAATTCACACCGACTGTTGTACAGGAGTTCAAATATGAACTTGCTAGGCGTGAGTTTTTTTATTATTGCCACTTACAGGCTCCGGACTTTTACAAAAAAGAACGTGAATACCTAGTTCATTTATGTGATGAGATACAGAACTTTTACGAGGACCCTAAACAAAAGGTTCTTATAATGAACATGCCACCTCGTCATGGTAAAAGTCGTACAGCTCAGATGGCTGTTAAGTGGATACTTGGCAAGAATCCTGTTGAAAAAATCATGACAGGTTCATATAACACAACTCTATCAACTACATTCGCAAAGAATGTTAGAAATGACATTCAAGAAGTTAAGGCTGATAAAAATAGAGTGGTGTATACTGACATATTCCCTAATGTTCGTATTAAACGTGGCGATGCTAGCATGGACATGTGGTCGCTTGAAGGTGGTTATAATAGTTATCTTGCAACCTCTCCTAGTGGTACTGCTACAGGCTTTGGTGCCTCTATTCTGATTATTGATGATATTATCAAGAACGCCGAGGAGGCTTACAACGAGAATACTAAGGCAAAGCATTGGGATTGGTTCACCAATACTATGCTTTCACGTCTCGAGGAAGGTGGCAAGATTATAATCATCATGACACGCTGGGCGAGTGATGATCTAGCAGGTAGGGCTATCGAACACTTTGGGGATAAAGCAAAGGTGATTACTATGAAGGCCTTACAGGACGATGGCACAATGTTATGCGACGATGTATTGTCTTATGAAAGTTACCAAGAAAAGTGCAGGGCGATGGGTGAGGATATAGCCAGTGCGAACTATCAACAAATACCGATTGATTTAAAAGGGTGCTTGTATTCTGAATTGAAAACATATGAGCATGTTCCATGTAATGAAGCTGGTGAACCTTTATTTACTCAGATTAAAAACTACACTGATACTGCTGATACTGGCGAGGACTGGTTAGCAAGTATCACGTATGGCATTTATAACAAAGAGGCTTATATATTAGACGTTGTATTTACGAAAGCAGCAATGGAACAAACAGAACCTGCTGTTGCTGATATGTTATATCGCAATCGTGTTAATGTAGCAGACTTTGAAAGCAATAATGGGGGTAGAGGGTTTGCAAGACAGGTTACACGGCTGTTACGTGATGAGTATAAAAGCAATTACACAAAGGTTGTAGCGTTCCACCAATCTAAGAATAAAGAGGCTCGCATACTATCCAATGCAACTTGGGTTATGGAGCATATTTATTTTCCTATAAACTGGGCTGACAAATGGCCTGAATTTTATAAAGCTATCACGCGTTATCAACGTGAGGGCAAGAATGAACATGACGATGCTCCGGACGCATTAACAGGTATTGCAGAAAAGCTGACTGCACCGGACTACAAGTCAACACGTACAAATATTTATTAGGAGGCTTATTTATATGGCTGTTATGGCAAATCCAAGAGATAGCGAATACGAATTACTGCATGACGCTTATTATGGAACAGGCATGTTCGCTAATGGTGGTGCGTTACCTAAATATTCTCGTGAAAGCCCACAGAATTATGAGTACCGCAAAAAACTTTCATATTATTTAAACCATACAGGGCCGATACTCAATGCTGGTGTCGACCCTATTTTTAAAGACGAAATATCACGCGACTATAATAAAAGCGAACTTTTTGCTTCGTTTTTGGAAAACGTAGACCGATTAGGGACATCGCTACAAGAATTTATGCGTTTTAACGCAACGCAAGCAAAATTGTATAGCGTTATGTATATCATTGTCGATAACGTAACAGAGTTTGGTGAAACGATGGCCGATGTGATCTCTAAACGCCAATTCCCTTACCTATATGCAGTTGAGCCTAAGTGCGTATATAACTGGCGAATTAGTGAAGCAGGCGAGCTGGAATTTTTTGCGTACACATCTCAAGTGTTCGATGAGGAAGGTAATGCGAAAACGCAGTTCCATGAATGGACAAAAACATCATGGGTAACAAAAGACGAAAATGGCAAAGTAATTGCACAAGGTGAGCATAATATCGGTAGAATACCTGTCGTTCAATGGTTTGGACGTAGTTCAAAGAAAACAGATATATTGCCACCTCCTGAATTTCTATCTATTGCAAAAACTAACCACCAAATATATCATCAATGCTCGTTGCTATCTCAAATACTAAGCATGCAAACGTTTAGTATTTTGACATTGCCTGATAACGGTCAAAATATTGGCGATATTACACTAGGTACAAATAATGTGCTAATGTATCCGGCGGAATCAGGGCATGCTCCTGCGTTTATTGCACCGGATATTGGACCAGCACAAATCCTGATACAAACAATTAAAACGCTTACAGATGATATGTACCGACTATCAGGAATTAATTCAGTAATAGGTGTGCAAGAGTCAAAAAGCGGTGTAGCTAAGCAATGGGATTTTGAGCGAACCAATCAACGCTTGGCTGATTTCTCCGTACAATGTGAAAACGCAGAATATGACATCATTGATTTATATGAATTGTGGACAGGTGAAACTATCGATTATAAATGCGATTATCCTCGCAACTTTAAAATTAATGACGTAGCCGATGTTATCGCTCAATCTCAATCTGTACTTGATTTAAACCTTGGCAGTAATACGTTAAAAGTCGAAACAGGTAAAAAAGTATTGGACAGTTATGTACCTAATCTTGAGCCTAAAGAGTACGACAAAATTATTGATGAAATTGAAGAAGCTGTTCAACGACAAGAACAGGATCTTGCATATCATGATGATGAAGGGAACGAAGTAGATGAGGACGCAGAAGGAGATAGACAAGGCGATAACCAACTTCGAGGCAGAGATAAAGAAACTCCTTGAATTAGGTTATAGTCCTAAGCAAGCTGTTAAAAAGGCTTATGAGGCATATCCTGTTATGCAACTGATGAAGCCTACGTTACAGGCTGATTTAACGAACTCATTCATAACTGGGTATGGCGATGATGTTCCGTATAGTACTAAAAGCATTTCAATGGCAATGGCTGAAAGCTGGGCGGCTGATAACTTAACATTATCTAGTCGCCTTTATGGACGTTCTAATGCTATTAAACAAAGCGTTGCTGATACTTTGACGCAAGCGTTTAAAACCAATAAAGCTGTACGAGATACTGCAAAATCAATCTTCGATGGGTATGGCAATGGTGGTATTATTCCAGAAGCCTCACTACCTAAATTTATTAATGATCTTACGAAGCTCAATATAACGGGTAGTAGTACTCCGGAAGCTAAGCAACTACAACGCAAGGTGCTACGTAGTGTTCGTGATAAAGTATCAAGGCTTACAACTCCAGGCGTTAGGGCTGCATATACTGAATTAACCCATGCTATTGATAAAGGAAACGATGAACGTATCAATAAAGCACTGGAAACTGCTGTTCAGGAAAAGACACGTTATAATGCTGAACGTATAGCACGTACAGAAAATGCGAGGGCTTATGCTGACGGTCAAATAAATAGGTACATGAACGATGATGATATCGTAGCCTATAAATGGCGATTAGCTGCAAGGCACCCTCGCTTTGATATTTGCGACTTTTATGCTAATGCTGATTTATACGGACTTGGCAAAGGTGTATATCCTAAAGATAAATTACCAACATTGCCTGCTCACCCTCATTGTATGTGTCATATTCAACCGTTAACAGAATTAGATATTCAAGAGAATAAGCAGCACAAGGGAATAAATCAAGCTGGCTTGGATTATATTCAAACACTAACTAAACCAAATCAGGAAGTGTTACTCGGTGTAAATGGTCGAAATACTGTATTGAGTGGCAAAGGATCTTGGCAAGATTTTGCAAGAGGCTGGACGTCTGATATATTCAATGCAAGGGTTCCTAAAAAAGAACATGGAGCTTTGTCAGGAGTTATCAACGATATTTCTTTAGACGCCAATGAACGTCAAAAAGCGCAAAGACATGCAAAACTTTTTTATGAAACTATACGAAATAGTAACAGGACTGTATTAGTTAATAAAATATCTAAATCCAGTAAAATACACCGTAAAAGTATAGAAAAAGTTATTGAACATGTATTTGACAATATGTATAATTTAAATGAAGGAAACACTAAATTTGAACCAGATTTTCAAATGGCTCAATCTTTTCAAAGATTGATTAGTGGTACTCCGTTAAAAAGAGATATTATCATGTTAAAACATGAACGGTTAGAATATGAATTAATGCATCGTTATGGTTATACAGATTATGCTACAGCGCATAGAATAACTGAACAAAAATATAATTATGCAGAAGCTGTTAGAAAAGAGGTGTATCATGTTAGCGCTAATATTAAAAAAACTAAATGAAGAAAAAGCGGAATATGAATTTCACCCTAATGCTAATGCTGAATATGGAGTAATAGAATTAGATAGAAAAAGCAATATAGCTATTGTTAAAAGTCCGCTCCAAGGTAGTGAGTGGCACACAGTACATGCTTTGAATAAGTTAGAAGAATATGGAAATTTGAATTCATTTCCTAAAACAGAAACAATATATTGGTATTAAGAGTTATGCAATGTTGCATAACTCTTTTTTATAAGTATTTTACGCCCTTTCATGTGTGATGATTGGGCGTATTTTTATTGGTGCAATTAGGCGGAGGCCTGTTGCGCCTTTTTTATTTTCATGTATTTACGGAGGTTTACACATGAACATCGCAGAAGTTTATCAAGCACTCGAACAATTGGAAAATGGCAAAGATCTTATCGACGCTATTAAAGGTGAAACATCTCGCCTTAATAACGAAGCTAAGACAACGCGAGAAAAGCTACAAGGTCAAATTAATACGTTAACCGGTGAACGTGATACGCTTTCAACTCGTGTTAGTGAATTGGAAGAACAAGCAGGGGCTGGTTCTAACTCGCCAGAGTACAAACAACTCGAAAAGCAATTAAAAGCTATGAGCGATAAGTTCGAGCAAGCTGAAACTAAGGCAAAAGAAGCAGAAGCTAAACGAATTCAATCTGAAATTATGGCACAAACATTGGACGCTTTCACAAAGGCCAATGCGGTTGATCCGCAGGAGTTTGCACGATTAGTTGCCAATGACATTAAAGTTCAGGACGATGGCACTTATGGCTATCAAAAAGAAGATGGCACTATCGGTACTATTCAAGACCGTACCGCAGAATGGTTGAAAGGTAAATCTTGGGCCGTTAAAGCAATTGGCAATCCAGGTAGCGGACAAGGTGGTACAGGTGGCAGTGGTCCTGATGCAATTAAGGCTGAATTCGCTAAGGCTGTAGGCATTGAAATGTAATTTTTAATTATTGGAGGTCAATTAGATGGCAGTTAATACATTACAATACTCTCAACAGTTTCAAACTGTACTCGACCAACAAATGTTAGTTGGTTCCACAACTGGTTTTATGGAAGTTAACGCAGGTCAAGTCAAATACGATGGCGGTGATACTGTTCATATTCCTGAAATTAGCATGCAAGGTATGGCGAAATATGATCGCGATGAAGGCTTCAATCGTGGTTCCGTTACTTTGAAATTTAACCCTTACAAAATGACACAAGACCGTGGCCGTACGTTCTCTCTCGACTCCATGGACGTAAACGAAACAAACTTCGTTGCAACTGCTGGCACTGTAATGGGTGAATTCCAACGTACACAAGTTATTCCTGAAATTGATAGCTATCGCTATTCCAAAATTGCTGCATTAGCAACTACAGAAAATAAAGTAACAACTGGTTATACACCTGCTGTTACTGATATTCTCGATAAATTGGACGCAGAAATTACAGACATTCAAGACGTAATCGGTGAAGATGAAGCACTTATCATCTGTATGTCTACGAAGTTGCGTTCTATCTTGAATAATGCAGACAAATTCCATAAATATTTGGACGTAGCTCAATTTAAAGCTGGTGCAATTAACACTAAAGTTCGTTCTTTTAATGACATTCCTATCCTTGGTGTACCTTCCTCTCGCTTGAAAACACAATACGTGTTTAATGATGGTAAGACTTCCGGTCAAGAGGCTGGCGGTTTTAAAGCTGATACAGCAGCCAAAGAAATTAACTGGATTATCATGCCTCAACGTGCACCAATTGCTGTATCTAAGACAGATAAAGTTCGTGTATTTACTCCGGACATTAACCAAAAAGCAGACGCTTGGAAAATCGACTACCGTAAATACCATGACTTATGGATTCCTAAAAATCGATTGGCTGCAATTCATGTTAACGTTGGTGCGTAAGGTAGGTGGATAATATGGCACGTCTTGTACGATTAAACGAAGTGCAATATGTAAGCGAAGAATATGATATTAAACGCTTACAAGATGAAGGCTTTACGATTGAAGAATTGGAGCCTGTCAAAGATGATGATAAGTCAAAACGTAGCGGTAAAAAGCCCGATAAAGAGGAGTAATCATGTTACCTAAAGAGGTGTTCGAACGACGGCTCAGACAAGCTGTTAAGTCGAGCACCTTTATGGTGCAAAATGAAGCACAACAAAAGCATGATTTTATAACTCGTACCGCTCAATTGGAACGGGCTGTCGATACAAAATTTAGTTTTGACAATGGCAATAATATTGGGGTAGTGTACATTGACAATCAGGTAGCACCTTATGGAATATTCGTCCATCAAGGTACAAGACCTCATACTATTAAGCCTAAAACTAAACGTGCATTGCGTTGGGTTCCAATGGCTGGTAATAGCTTTTTCTTCGCTAAGGAAGTTCACCACCCAGGAACTAAATCCGACCCATTCTTATATGAAGCGTTGGAAAGAAAACGTAATGATGTATTTGATACATTTTCAAAAGCCACTGGGCTTGCTATTAATGATCTATCGAATAGCGATTGGCTTGGGGCTAAGGAAAAAGAAATTCGAATAGATATTTAGAGGTGTAACAATGCTATATGAATACGAAGAAATGCAGTTCACCGATGAGCTGTTAGGCAAAGAGGTTCTACCTCAACATGTAGAACGTGCAGAAAAAGCATTATATGCCTTTGCAAAACGTCTTGGCGTATTAGAGGGCGATATTGTAAGAAGTTATCTAGTCGATGAATTAGTGCAACTCTATATATATCGTTTTGTGTGCGTTGACAAGGCTTATGCGTTACCAGGTGCATATACTCGCGACGGCTCAACAGATGATTTTTATAGCAAAAAACTGCAATATATCGATGAGCGTATAACAATGTGCGAAAAGCAAATTACACCGGAAGAGTTAACAGGCGACCCTACTAAATATGCTAGGTATCGAACTGTAGAAATTTTCAGGGGGTAATATGTGGCTCGAACTCATGCAACATATCAAACGTGTAATTGATAGCCACGGAACAGGCTTCAATGTTATTCTTGGGGCTATGAGGCCACAAGCTGCAAATATCGATGCGAATGGCGTAATTATGGTGATTAGGGGAGAAACAACGCCAGGAGATAATGCCGTTCAATCTGAATTGCAACAAGAGTTATACATTGAAGTATGGGGGCGGAATGACGACCCTGATATGAACGTAGGTTATGAAGTTATCGCTAAGTTCGAGGATACTTTCGAGGCGATTATGAATAATCTTCGTAATTCATGTGGCAGATTAGTTCCGGAAGCATGTATCTTGCAAGATAGTGGTTATCAAATCATCGATATTAAATGTACAAGTAAAGTAGGCGACCATGATTCAGTACGGCCATTGATTGGCACGCAGTACAGGTTTGTGGCTCGCCTTATTAATTTGAATGAAGAAACAAACGGAGGTATCTACTAATGCCAGCTCAACCAGCTACAGCAAAAAAACTTTATAAACCGCAACAGGCTGCAATGCCTACTGCCGGTAAAAATTATTTGATTTATGTTAATACTGGCACCGACGAAACAACAGGTGCTGAATGGCTTTTGTTAGGCGGACAGCGTACTGGTGATGTATCTCGTAAGGCTGATAGCATCGATGCATCGCATAAAGGCACTAACGGTTGGAAGTCTACTATCCCAGGCCTTAAAGAGTGGTCCATCGACCTTGAAACATTGCTCATTCCTAACGAAGAATCGTTGCAGTTGTTAGAAAAAGCATTCTTGAATGATGATCTTATCAACATTAAGATTGAATATCCTAACAAAGCCTATATGACAGGTATTTGCTCTATTACAGAATTGTCTATGAACACGCCACATGACGATGTGGCAACGTATAAAGGCAGCTTAAATGGTGTAGGTCCATTGTCCGAATTAAAACAACCATAATTTATAGTTAATTTAAGGAGTGCGCACTCATGAAAAAAATCACATGTGATGTATTTAATACTGGCGAAACAATTTATTTTACGATTGGTCGAATTGCTGAACTTGAACAGCTGTGGGGTGAACCTATTTTTAAGGCTGTACAAAGTGGCACAATGACATTTAATCAGCTTATTACTGCATTCGTTGTTGGTATGAAACAACACGGCAAAAAACGTGATTATATCTATTACCAAGATAAATTACAAGAATTGTTTGATGAAGGCACGGTTCAATATAGCGACCTAGTAGAATTAATCGTTCAAGCGTTAATTGGTAGCGGTGTCTTTGGTAAGGCTGCGTACTATGCATTATTTCCTGAAGAAGCTGACGAAAAAGCACAATCTGAAGTAGAAGCAGAGGCAGTAGAAGCAAAAAACTAGAGGGGGGCTATACAGCCCCCTCTTTTAATTTATGGATAACTAAGGCCTCGCGTACGGCGTATGGTCCACTCAATTTGAAGCCTTGGGAGTTTATGAAATTGAGCCCTATGGAATATTACAAACTGGTGGAAGGGTACGAATTGCGAATGGAGATTGAGGACCGTAGACAGGCTTATTTTACTTGCATAATGACAAACGTTCATATTGCTGGCAATAAGCGGTTAAAAGTTGAGGACATCATGAAGCAATTACACCCTATTACGTTGGCACAACGCAAAACGGAAGAAAAGTTATTCATGGAAGAATTTAGACAGGCGGGAGGTGAGATATAAGAAAATGGCAGATTCACAAATCAATGTACGCATAGTCGGTTCATCCAGTGGTGCCGAGCAAGCACTTGATAGGGTGGCTAAGAAAGCGGAAAATGCACTAGGAAAAGACGTTACTGCTTCGATGGAGGCTGTTAAAAGCAAAGCGCAGAAGATCTTCGGTATAGAAATTCCTAGTATCATGAACGCTGCAAAAAGTGGTGCAGCATTTGGTGCTGCGGCAATAGGTATTGAAGCTGCAGGGCGAGCCATGAAAGATATGGCAGTTAGTGCTGTTCAAACCACCGACCAACTTACACAGATTGGGGCACGTATCAATCTAATTAATGACGGCAGTCAGTCTACTGCTGAAATTATGGACAAGATTTATAGCGCCGCTAATCGTTCTCGTGGTAGCTATTTAGATATGGCCGATAGTGTTGCTAAGTTGAATATGCTTGCAAAAGACGCTTTTTCATCTAATGACGAAGCAATCTATTTTGTTGAACAGTTAAATAAGCAATTCAAAATCTCAGGTGCTAGCGTTGAAGAAACAACATCAGCTATGTACCAGTTAACGCAAGCAATGGCAGCTGGTAAGCTACAAGGGGACGAATTCCACTCAATTATGGAAAATGCTCCGATGTTGGCACAATCTATTGCAAGTGAAATGGGCCTTACTGTCGGTCAATTGAAGGAAATGAGCTCGCAAGGGCTTATAACTGCAGACATCATTAAAGAGGCTTTGTTCAATAGTGCAGAAGAAACAAACGCTAAGTTTGCAGAAATTCCTATGACGTTCCAAGATATAGGAACGCAAGTTCAGAATGAATTAATAGCTGCATTTCAACCGGCTATGGAAGAAATAAGCAATATGACGAGTTCAGGTGTATTAAACGATGCACTTGCTGGGTTGTCTATTGCCTTTCGTCTAGTTGGCACTGCTGCACAAGCGGCAATTATTACTGTAAGGGGTGCATTTAGTGCGTTATCAGTTGTAATTGGTACAGCTAAGAATATTGTTACTAGCTTTGCGAACCTGTTTAGAACCGCCATGCCAGGGATTGCCACTGCCATTGTAGGTGTTACCACTGCATTTATTACTTATAAAGCGACAGTCGCATTATGTAGCGCTCAAACTGCTGCATTGACTGTAAAAACTGTAGCGTTAAAAACTGCACAAGTCGCCTCTGCAATTGCAACTAGGGCTTATGCGGTAGCAATGACTGTTGTTAAAGTAGCCGTTCAAGGAACTATCTTGTCAATAGGCGCATTGACTTTGGGGACAACTGTCCTTAAATCTCTGTTTCTAGCTTTAAGAAGTAGTACATTAGCTGCAGCTACTGCTCAACGTGTATTAAATGTTGTAATGAAAGCAAACCCAGTAGGAATATTAATATCTGTCATAATGACTTTGGTCGGTGTGTTTGCGACTGCATCTGCTGCGTCTAATGGGTTCGGTAATACGTTAAGCTCTGTATTTTCAACTATTGTGCACACAGCTGTTTGGGGTGTGAATAAAATTATTGAAGGGCTTAACTGGTTAATTGCAAAACTCAACAGTGTAGGTGATAAAGTCGCAAAATTCTTTGGTACATCTTTTACTGCTATTCAACAAGTTGATACAATCAGTGCTGAAACGGCACAAGATATTGTAAATACTGGCGTTAATATGGCTTCGCAAATAACACAAGGGTTATCCGGTGGCGGTGATACAGGCCTAGACGTTGGCGGTGGTGGCGGAGATGATGGCGGTTCCGCTGGTACCGGTAAAGGTGGAAAAGGTGGCGGAGGTGGTAAAGGCCACTCCGGAAAGGATCTTGCAAAAGAGGCCAAAGAGGTCCACGAAAAAATCTTGCAATCGTTCTTGGAAATGCAAGGCAATCAAGTCGAACTAATCGAATTGCAATACAAAAAAGAACTCGATGAGCTCAATAAATCAAAGAGTGCTAACGTTAATTATCAAGAGGATTTAAAGAACCTTAACGATGTTTATGCGGATAAGCGTATCAAGGCTAAGCAAGAGGAATTTACAAAACTTCGTGCTATCGAAACAAGTATTCGAGATATGCAAAAAGAATTCGCTATCAATACTGCTGATAAAGACAGTACTGGCAGTGTATCTCCTTCTGTTCAATTGTCTAAAGATTATATCGATGCTATTGATACAATCGAAGATAAATATGCAGAAATGGTCGATAAGTTCATCAAAATGGACGCAATGGAACAGCAATATTATATTGATAAGTTGAAAGAACGAGGCATTGCATTCCAACTTACAGGCGATGGACAAATCTCCTTTGAGGCTATGAAAAATGCGGAGTTATTAGCAAAACAAGAAGAGTATCAAAAAAAAGCATTACAACTTCAAACCGAGTTGCAAGATGAAAAATATAAAATCGAAGACGCCATGCGTACTCAAAACTTTGAGGCATTGCAAACTGCATTGAATGATGAATATATCGCTATGCAACAAAACTATGACTTGCGAAAGTCATTACTTGAAGAATATAAACAAGCTGCATTTGATGCTCATATGAACGGCCAACAAGTATTGTTTGACGCTATAAACGCTGGCATGGATAGCTTACAAGGATCTATTTCAGGGCTTATTCAAGGTACAACAACGCTTATGCAAACATTCCAAAATTTAGGTAAAGCGATACTCAAAACTATTGCGGATAGTGTAGCACAATGGATAGCCGGTCAAATTAAACAGGCAGTCTTTGGTAAAATGCTAGCGGCTCAACAATCTGCCACTGGTATTGCTGCGGCAAATGCTCAATTACCGGCTTGGAGTGCATTGGCACAACAAGTTAGTATGGCAACGTTTGGTGCAAGTGCTATCGCTGGTATGGCTGCATGGAGTGCTAACACGGCAGCTGGTGCAGCTCAAACAGCTACACAAAGTACGTTCTCCGGTATGTTTAATTCCGGTTCAAGTGGATTCAGTAGTAATCTATCTTTACCTAAACTGGCAAGCGGTGGTGTGGCTTATGGCTCAACTTATGCTGAGATTGGCGAAGGTAAGTATAAAGAAGCTGTATTACCTTTGAGCGAAAGTACATACGACGAAATTGGTGGTGGTATAGCTCGTGCCAATGGTGGCGGTGCTGGTAGCATTACGTTTAACGTATCTGCTATGGACGCTCAATCATTTGGAACATGGCTCGAAAACTCAGCAGGACGCTCACTAAGACAGTTTTTAGTTAACCAGGATAGGGAATTTATAGCAACGGAGGGGACGTGGTAGCATGGCAGATTTAATTAAATTTCCGGATATCAAATCCCTTGCGTGGAAGTCTACGAAGGCTCAAAAATGGGATACTAAAATAAAGCGTACAGGAAGCGGTCGAGTGCGTACCATGACAACGTGGCAGTATCCGCAATATACAATTACTACTGAATTTGCAATATTAACTCCAGAGGAGCATAAGCAAATCATGGGGTTCTATGCAAAAGTAAAAGGCGGTACAGTTCCTTTTCTTTGGTTGGATCCAGAAGATTTTGAGGAAAAGGGCGTTCGTTTAGGCACTGGGGTTCAATCTGAATGGCAAGCAGTTCGTTTGTATGGTGATTTCAGGGAACCGGTAGCACATATCGAAAACCTAAAATTATATGCTAATGGGACACCGATAAATGCTGTATCCGATAAGGGTGTAATTAGATTAGCACAAGGGGTAACAGTAGCACCGACTGCGATTATTACTGCTGACTATACATATTATTGGAAGGTCATGTTCAGTGGCGATTATACAGACGAGATTATTTATAAAGATATATTCAAGTCTAAGTCTTTTAAATTGGTAACAGTGAGGTGAGTAAATGAAGGAAGTCGGACAGATTTTAAGCAATCATTTAAGCACATCTCAATCATTTTTGTCCTGTGATTTGTACGAGTTAAAACTAAAAAGCGGTATCAGCTATTACTGGGCCGATACCGATGCAGATGTAAATTATGGGGGCCACACTTATAAAGGTGATGGCCCTATTATTGTGCGTGAAAAAATAGCTACGAACAGTACTGTCAGCGTTGATAAATTAAGCGTAACCATTACTGCTAGTCAAAACGACCAAATTGGTGGTGTGCCTGTATTAGAAGTCGCTCATAATGGTGGTTTAGACGGTGCAACGCTTGATCTACGCCGTGCCTTTTTTGACGATGCTGGTAAGGTGATTGAGTGCATAGACCTATTCCATGGAATTTGCGAAGTAACACAGGGCGGTGGCTTTATATTGAAGATTAGTGCAAAGTCAGTTGTACAAAAGCTCAATATCGAATATCCAAACCGAAGATATTATCCTCAATGTCCTTATAGTATTTACTCGAAAGAGTGCGGTGTCGATATTAAGGCTTATCGCAAGAAAGCAAAAGTAACAGCTGTTACTGGTACGAATACCGTACAAATCGATATACCATTTGAGGACGGCTATTATACGGCCGGTGGTATGGAATGGATAAGCGGACCATTAGCAGGGCAAGCAACGCAAATTATGGATAGTAAAAATAGCACTATTATTTATATGAGTGCTACGAACACATCACCTCGTATTGGTGATGTAGCTTATATCTATCCAGGGTGTGACAAAACACCGACCACTTGTAAGAATAAATTCAATAATTTTAGTCGGAATAGGGCGACACCTTATGTTCCTTTAAAGGAGACGATACGATGAAATTAACAACAGGTGAACGTATAGCAAATGCTGCATGTGAATGGCTAGGTACGCCGTATCAAAATAACGCTATGGTGAAAGGTAAAGGAGTAGACTGCTCATATTTATTGGTGGCTGCAGTAGTTGATAGTGGCCTAATGAATATCGCAGATTTCAATATCGAAAACTATTCCAATGAATGGCATTTACATCGTTCAGAAGAAAAGTACCTGAAATATGTCAAACAAGTAGCAGACGAGGTGCCTTTTGATGATCTTCGTATCGGTGATTTCTTACTATACCAATATGGCCGATGCATTTCTCACGGTGCCATTTATATTGGTAACAATTTAGTAATTCATGCGTTCGTTGATTTGGGCGTTATTCTCTCGTCGATTGACGATGTATTGTTTTATGACGCAAAAGGAAAAAGTCGCTTGCGTGCTGTATATCGTTTCAGGAAAGGCGGTAAATAATGGGCTTTTTATTTAATCGCGGTAAAAATACCACTAATCGAGCCAATATGATTGCTGATTTTCAAATCAACAATGCTTCATATGGTGAGGTGGTGCCTGAAGTATTAGGCACTACACGATTAAGTGGCAATATTATTTACTATGACGATTTCACACCTCATGAACATCGCAGTACGACAATAACTGGTAAAGGTGGCGGTTCAAAGCATACAGAAATAACCTACACCTATACTGTTGCATGTGCTATTGGTTTATGTGAGGGCCCTATCGCCGGTATAGGGAAGGTTTGGCGAGACAAGGAAATATATACCTATCCGAGCGAAAAAATTGAACTGACGGCATATAATGGCGATTATGGACAAACTCCGTGGCCTTATGTTTTATCCAAGCACCCTGAAAAGGCGCTACCATATAGCGGATTGGCTTACATGGCTGGGGTGGTCGATTTAGGGGAGCGAGGTAGCCTACCTCAATTTAATTTTGAAATTAGAGGAAAGCTATTAGATACTGGCGACGGTATCGATGTAAACCCTGCCGATTATATTGTTCATGTGTTAAAGTCTATCGGTATTGACGATGTAAACATAGACGGATTAGACAATTATCGTGCATACTGCAAAGAAGCTGATATTCTAATTAGTACACCTCCGGACAGTAAAAGCTCAAAGGCTCAAAATGTTATTAATGATATAGCTGAAATTACAAATAGTCTTGTATTTTGGAGCACAGACCGTTTAAAAATTGTACCATTAGCCGATAAGCCTATTGGCGATTGGTCGCCAGCTAATCAAATTCAATATAACTTAACAGCAGATGATCTTATTCCGGCCAGCGATGGACAACTTATTGTGTATAAGCGAAAAGATAGCTCGGAAACATATAATCAGGCAACAGTTGAGTTTATTAATCGTGCCAATAGCTACGAGAAAGAAACGGTATCATTCGAGGTGGTAGCAGATGTGCAAAAGAACGGCCTCAAACCAGCGTCTAAGAAGTCCGCTCATTATCTCTATACTAAGGCTAGGGCTCAATACTATGCAGAGCAATTAGCGATGAAACGGCTATATGCAAAGAATCAATATACATTCCATCTCGACTGGGCTTTTTGCAGATTGGAACCAGGTGACCTAGTAACAATCACAGATGAGTTATGCGGATTGCGTGAGCAAATCGTAGTTATAACGTCAGTATCAGAAGCTGCAGATGGACAACTTGAAATTACAGCAGAGGGTAAACCGCCGGGAACATATGCTCCGGCAAAGTATAACGTTCATGAAAACGAACGACCTTTTATTGATTATAATGTACCTGCTCCAAGTGTTAATGACGTGGCTATTATTCAAACGCCAGGTGATGTAGGTGGCAACGAATTATATATCGGTGTAAATTCAGAGCCTAACTGGGGAGGCTGTTCTATATGGTTGTCGGATAATAATGAAAACTATAAACGAATTGGCAATATCTCACAACAGGCTCGAATGGGTAGGCTGAAAACAAGCCTAACACAAGGAAGCAACACCGCTAATGTGATAATCAATCAAGGTGCATTAAAAGGTGGCAGTCATGTTGATGCTGAACGAGCCAACACTCTATGCTGGGTTGACGGTGAATGTCTATCTTATGAAACAGCTCAATTGCAGCTTAATGGTGATTATGCTTTGGGTGGTATTATACGTGGCCAATATGGAACTAATGATACAGCTCATAATGCTGGTGCTAGGTTCGTAAGAGTTGATGAGGCGTTATATCATGCTCCGTATCGTAAAGAGGATATCGGAAAGCAGGTATATTTTAAATTTACGTCATTCAATATGTATGGATCTAACGAACAAGGGTTAGATGAGGTGCAAGCATATCCATATACAATCACACCGTACTACATTCCGGAAGTAAGCGATTTAGCATTATTTACTAAGTATTACGAAATTGGCGATGGTGTATTGTCATTTGATGTAGTGGCTGCATTTACTCAACCAACTATTAATACATTTGATACTGTCGAAGCATGGTATCGTGAAGGTACAAACGAATGGAAGTATGGCGGTAATGGTGATAATCAAATCGTTATTAGTGGCTGTGAATTAGGCCATACATATGAAGTGCGATTAAAGGTAAAGGACCGCCATGGAAACTACTCACAAGGCATTATCAAATCTGTATTAGTTGAGCTCAAATCAGAAGTGCCTAATACTCCGCAAGGGTTGGGCGTTTCGTTTGGTGATGTTGCCACCTTTAATTGGTTAGAGGTGCGTAACGCTGATATTGATTTTTACGAGTTGCGATATGATCTGCACCCAGGTCAAGAGTATGGGCTAATTGGTAAAAGCAATAATACTACTTTAAGCACTCTACTAACCGAGCGAAGTGCAAAAGTATATTTATATGCTCATAACCCTACAAAAGGATATAGTGCACCGGCAGAATTAACCTATAACGTACCTATTCCACCTAAACCATCTAACATCAAAATTGTTAGCTTGATAAATGGCATCGGTATTACTACCGACAACATCAGATTAGGTTGTAAAGGGGTTAATATTTACGTTGATGGTACACGATATTTCTTCACAACAAACGTAGCAACAATACCATTGGAAAGTGGTGTTCATAAAGTACAAGTTGCGTTTGTTGATCTATTCGGAGAAGGTCCTAGAAGTGATGAGCAACTAGCGACAATCAAAGCTAAAATCGATAAGTCCCTACTCGATATGGAAAGCCTAGGCCTAGAGGGCATAGACAAAGCAGTAAATGACTTGAAAGGCGAAGTTGGTACAGTCAAGACGGCCGTCAATGGAATGGATAGCAAAATCATCGACCTTGGCAATGCGTACCAGCGCACTTTGAGCGATTATCAAAATAACGTAAATTCACAAATCACGCAGATTTCAAGCGGTATTGATTTGAAAGTAACGCAAGCTATCAATAATATAGACGGTGCTGAACTGGTGAGCCGTATCAATCTAAGCCCAGCAGGTACACGCATAGACGGCAAATTATTACATGTTACTGGTGAGGCATTGTTTGATAACAATATCATCGCTAAAGGAATGATACAGGCTGGTGCCGTTACTGCTGATAAAATGCAGGTGGATAGCCTTTCGTCTATCACCGCAACTATTGGCACATTGCGAACTAAAACGAGTGGCGCAAGGGTTGAAATTAGCGATGACTTAATTCAAGTATTTGATGAAAACAATCAGTTAAGGGTAAGGATAGGCATATGGGAATAAATAAAGCTGTTTTTGAACTATACGATAAAAAAGGGTCTTTAATGTTAAGCCTAAACTCGACATTAACACGATTTTTAGGCACACATATAGTAACAGATTATAGCGGGGTGATTACTATTGAAAAACAAAAAAATGAGCAAATTTTTGCGTTCGCACCTGTTATCTCTTACGAACAAAACAGCCCATATATGGTGCAGCCTGTACAAATCTCTATCAAGGACAATCAAATCTTTTACTCAATTGATAACAAGGCCGCTGATTTGGTTAAAGAAAGGTACAAAATCATCTATGGAGTATATTAAAGTATCCAATAAAGAGGGGACAACTATTATCAATGATTCTTTTAAAAATTTAGCATTAAAAGAGGTTGTAACAACCCCTATACAAGGGGCATTCGGGTATAAGATATATAGTTATAATGAACCGCATTTTATAATCAACAAAAAGGAAGATGATTTGGTTTTTGTTGCTCCGAATGGGAAAGGCTCTTTTAACAAAGGGTTTATTTTGAAAAATACCAAGGGCGAAACCGAATTATTGACGCCAAGTTATCAAGAGGGCATATTTAATGGATATGGCGCATTTTCTGATATAAACGGCGTTTTAAACCCTGTTACAATGTGCGGAGTTAGACACTCACCATCAGCCCCTCATAGTTTTAAATGTTATGTATATTCAGATGAGTATAAAACAGGTAAACAAGGCCTTGAGGTTTTCAATAAAGAGCAGAAATTAATATTTTCATCTGAAAACAAGTATCTGAAAATAAAAAAATACATATATGAACCAGACGTTGTAAAAAAATATGTTACTTATACGCGCTGGGGGGTTGCTACCGCCGAGGGCGCAGATTACTACCCTCAACCATTCGACGGTGAAGACCCATACGGCTGGGAGATTAATTATACTGGAGTAATTGGCAAACATGTAGAAATTGCTAGATATACATTCGACAAGCCAATAGCGATATGCCCTATAAGCATTCCCTCATGTCAAGTCGGCGCCAGAAATGGTTCAATATTTTTTTATTTCGCATTTATTGATGAAAAAACTTTTGCAATTTATGCAGAAATAAATGTTGCGCACTCAAAATATAACCCAAATACAATATCGCCAGAAGAGTATAGTTTTGACGATGTATTATTTATTCCAGTTGGCAATAACAGAATGCTTGGCGTATTAGTTACAGAAATTGAATAGGCGAGGTACATATGAACTTTATAAGAAATGAGCCAGAGACATTACACATCGGTGCTGATTATCGTAGAGGGTACGAGGTCGGTGCCGATTTTGATTTAACAAGCTGCACGGCGGTCATGAAAGTGCGAAGCGTGCAAGGCAAACTATTGGCCGAGGCTGAATGTGTGGTTCACGAGAATATTATTTACTGCACAATCACAGCCGAGGCAACTAAGAACATAGGCCGCAATTATAGGAGCGGTCAATATGATGTGTTCCTTATTCATGGGAACGAATTTATTAAAATCGTAATGGGTGATATGAAATTCATTCATGATATTTCAGCACATTAGGGGGTGCAATTATGGAAGATACAAATAACTTTGAATATGTGAACGTTAAAGCAAGGGTTCCGAAAGTGATTGATATTACAATTCCGGGGGCGCAAGGAGTGCCGGGCGAACAAGGAGCACAAGGCCCAAAAGGCGACCCATTCCGATATGCAGATTTCACGCCAGAACAGTTAGAGGCTTTGAAAGGTCCTAAAGGTGATAAGGGTGAGGACGGACTAAGTGCGTTTAATATCGCTCAATTAAACGGATTTCAAGGCACATATGTTGAGTGGCTACAATCGTTAAAAGGCAAGGACGGTACAAGTGCCACGGCAGATAATGCTCATCAATTATTACTACAAGGTAACGTATGGTGTGAGAGTGCCAGCGTTGACGACGTGCTCACAGCCTTAATTGGCAATATGGGCAAGCCGTTTCCACGCACTGAATTTAAGCCGTTGACTATTCCGAGCGTAATCCAAGGGCAACAGGTGGTAGCAGTAACAGGTGAGCCACATTACAGCATTAAGGTAGTCGGCAACGATACACCTTTAACGCTAGACAACAATGGAGCTTGTACTATTACAATTCCACCTCTAGGTGAAGATGACATCAACCTCACTTATCACAATTTCACAGGTGCAAAAGTTGGCGATTATAAGATTGCTGGCGTTCAAACTGGTACGCCTGCTGATGATACTATCGAAGTAAATGGCAGTGTGTATAAGTTGTATGGTGATGTGCTTAAGATTAATGTAACGAATAGCGTGGCGACTGGTACAAATATCGCGTTTGACTTTATTCCTTATGCATGGTTATCTAAGCCAATTAAGGGAATTACCATTAAAGCCAATCGAAAAGTAACCTTATTATGTGGCGTTAGCTACATGGGTTCAAAAAATTCTACAATTCTACCGCCTAAAGAAACACCTATCTATGTAGATACGCCAGAAAATGTATCGTTTATTATCAATCATGGTGGTGAATTTGATAATAAGCTCAACATCGGTACGTTAACGGAGGGTACCCAGTTGCAGACCTTTAGACTTAGCAGCTTAGAATATGACAAGGCTCAACATCGGTACGTTAACGGAGGGTACCCAGTTGCCATATTGGACCCGTTATAATCAATCGAACCACAGGGGGGACACATGCAAGAATTAACTGATTTCATGGGCGAGGCTTGGCGGACACTGACGGATTCGTTTGTACTCAAAGCCTTGCTTGCCGTTATCGCCGATGTAGCGATATATATGATTGGCTTAAAACATGTACAGGTGCTAGGCATATTCATATTATTGGTATTCCTAGACCTCATCACAAAATGGGCGGCTATATCGTATCAAATGCTTGTAGATATGGGGGCGAATGCTGACAATCTAACCGCATTAGACAAATATATAGCGATTCCAGCTGCATGGGGTAAGGGGTTAATATCCTCTAAGCATATGCGCAAGCCTTTCATTACAAAAGTTTTAACGTATTGCCTTGCCACTGGCGCCGCATGGTGCTTTGACTACATGGCTGGGCAATACGCATTCGCCGTTAATATCGTATGGTTATATCTCGGCTCGGTGGAACTATTGAGCATACTCGAGAACATGAGAGACGGCGGAAATACTACCATATCTGGATTGCTCGACGTGGTTCATGCAAGAGTGGATATGATTTTGAAAAAATAATATAGTGTTATTTGTGCCACGCTCGAGATATATGGGCGTGGCTTTTGTATTGCAGAAACAGAGGTGCATATTATGAAAATTGGTACATATTTCGATGATTACGAATTTGCTTGTAAATGTGGCCGTCATGGATACGATAGCGACGGACACCCTATTCTCGACCATGTGATTGATAAAAGGCTCGTTGATGTATTGGACGCTATCCGTGAGCGTATCGGTAAGCCTATCGAAGTGTTAAGCGGCTATCGGTGCCTAGAACATAATGCGGAAGTCGGGGGCGTGCCTAACTCTCAACATGTAGAGGGTACAGCGGCCGACATTACTTATGACGGCATTGATGTTGATTACCTTGCGCAAGTGGCCGAGGAATGTGGCGCCGACGGCATTGGACGATATTATAATCAAGATTTCGTTCATGTTGATGTGCGAGGGTACGAGGCGCGTTGGAATGATCTTGATTAAATAGGGGGTTAGATATGTATGAGAAATGTAAAATATACCTCAACGCGGTTAAATCTCAAATTACTGTTAAGCGGTTTATTATGCTTGCTGGTGCTTTGTTGCTCATCGTTGGTGCATGCCAGCTCATCGATGGCTACCTCACCGCAAGAGGAAACTATCAGCGTGCCCTTGAAAGACTGGAACAAACTCAAAACGAACTTAATCGAAGCCGACGCCTCAATCAAGAACTCAAACTTGTCATTGAACGAAGCTCAGAGCTTAACAGTCAAGCAGGCGACCGAATTGCAAGAATTGAAGATTATCAACGAAGAGAGGGAAAAGGACTTAATCGCCTTGAAGGATATCAACAAGAAACAGGGCGAAGAGTTAGCGAAAGCATCGGAAATAACAACCGAGCAAGCGAACTCATTGGAGAAAGCCTCGACATCATTAGACGAATTGAAGGCGGAAATAAAGAACAACCGAAGAACTGAACAAAGGCTACGTCGTCAACGTGATACATGGGCGATTAGTAATGCTGCACTTTTCTTGGCTGGCGCATTACGTAGATAACATGGAGGTGATCCCATTTCTCCTTACTGCATAAAGGTGGATATGCAGACAACTTTTGATTATTAAACAGGGGCACTTACTATAAAAGTAGGTGCCCTATTTTTTTGCAGTTTTGACATCAATTTGACATCAATTTATATTAAAATATGCTAAAATATATAATTATATATTTTATATAAAAGCTGATAGATACTGTATTCCTTGAGTTTATAAATATTTATTAAATGCCACGCCATCTTGAGGGGGTGGTGAGCGTACGCTCGTGAGGGTTCAAGTCCCTCCAACCGCACCAAATATAAGGACCTACAGTTCACTGTAGGTCCTTCTTTTATATCTGTATGAGCAGAGTTTTATGGGAGAGATATGATTAAAAAAAGTATTGCCTTATGCATGCTTTCGCTAGCATTGTCTTGTCAATCTAGTTTGGCTGTATCAGTAGAAAATCAAAGTCAGACGTCAAGTATTACAATCAAAAGTAATATAAAATCTGAAGATTCTTTAAAGTCAGAGTTTGTTGAAGTTATTCCTGGTGCTTTTAAAAGAGTCGGGATGGGTAATTCAAAAACACCAAGAAAGCTTTCAGCAGAAGAAATTGAGTTATTGAAAGCACAAAGTCAGAAACGAGCTAACCAACGATTATTAGAACTACAAAAGTCAGATATGAAGGTGGAGTATCAAATTTTTGATCTCCTTTATAATGATCGGGATGAAAAGGCACTCAAACAAATTACACGCTACAATACGTTAGAAACAAATAAGCAAGGCTATGGATATGGCAGTAGAGATAAACCATTACGTATCGTAAGTCCTTATATGAGAAAAAATGGACACGGGGAAATTAAATTAACGAACCCAGTTAATATTCCATCCTACAGAACGCGTGCAGATAAGAATAAAGCAAGTGATAAAGAATTTAAAGCCTTTCTAGAAAAGAATAAAGGGAAATCTTATGATCTGTATACGGCTAGAACTAAAGAGGAGATAAAAGAATCAATAGAGGCATTTTTTAAGCCCATGGAGTTAATTGAGTATCCTATTAATAATCCTAAGGATTATAAGCTAGTTGCTACGATTCCAGGGTTTCCTAAACAAATACCTAGCTTTGCAAAGAATATTCATCTGCATAGTAATCCTCCGTTCTTGCAAGGTGGTTCATATGTACAACTGGCTTTTGGTGGTACACCAGATCAAGTGAAGCCTTACATTGATGAGGCAAGGACCGATTCTAAAGTTGTCATTTCGAAATCTGATCTATCCAATGTATATGTAAAAAACTATGTTGATTCAAATATGGAGTATGCAGATACTTTGAAAACCTTACTGCCTACATCGATAGTTATTGTAAAAAATACAACAGTACCTATGGGCAAATATGTACAAAATCTAGTGGATAATCCTATTGGGAAATCTGTTGATGAAATATATGAATTAGAGAATCAAGTGTTGACTGAATTTAATAAGATCAAAATTGATGGTGAAAGTAGCGATGCTAAGTATAAGCGTTATATAGAAACTCGAAAGAGAGTAGAGGCTGAGCGAGATATATTAAAACCTAAACCGACGGATACGGTAGGTTTAGATAAGAAGGAATATCCTATTTATACAGAGTTGGAGAATCGAAAACTACAGAAACAATATTTACATAGATTGTCTTTTAATGAAGACTCGGTAGAAATACCTGCTGATTATGTAATATATTTATTTGATTTTGGTGGTAATTGGAATCATCCATATGCGTTGGGCGCAGCGGTGAGCCCTGAGAAAAATTATATTATTTATTTCTGTCAGCGCGGTTAATTGTAGGTCTAATATTGTAATTAGCTGATTTAATCTCTTTACAAATGACAATTGTTAAACTAAAAATAAATTATTGACATAAATTATTTTAAAATATAAAATAATTGTAGACATACTGGCGTGTCAAAAAGGGATTAGAGAGTTCAGCCAGATACAATATGATATAGTTCGAGAGATCTATATACAAATAAAGACATGTTACGAGAGAGACGAGAGAAGAGTAACATGTCTTTTTTGTATGCCCAAAAATAGATGATGGTTCACTTTTTGCTCATAAAAATATCTTCATTTTATATTTGATTATTTTATAAATATACTTAAAAATAAATAAAATATTGACGTTAAAATTATAAACAAATATATTGATGGTGATATTAATTTTCGTAAATAGAGATAGAGAAAATAATTTAACAACTATAGTGTGAGAGCTTTAGGAGGGAACTTTCAAATGAATAAGGTGTATCAAGTTGTTTTTAATGTCAAAAAAGGATGCTACACAAGACACTCAATTACAAGAACTTCGTGCAGAAATTGCTGCATTAAAAGCAAGCATGACAAAATAATATAGATATAGTTATTGTAAATTGGTAGACAATTACCTCCCAATATATTAGATTGAGTATAAATATATAATTTATAAGAGGTGATGTTTTGAAATATTTACGTCGTGAATTAAACCAAGTAGAAAAGGAATATTTAAAACAATTTGGCGAAGATTCCTTAAATCGTGTTATCCTTCATGATCCTAATACAAAGGACAAGCAAGAGGTTCAAGATACGATTGATATTTTAAAAGAAGCGATAGCAAAAAACAAACCTCTAGAACAAGTACCAGAGGATATGTGGAAGCTTATTGAATTCTAATGTAAAAGACACATTGCAAATTATAGCAATGTGTCTTTTATGTTATAGATTATATAGTTCTGGTTTACGGTCCCTGAATATATTGATTTTGTTGCGAATGTCTTCGACAACATCGAAATCAATATCTACAGTAGCAATACCTTCCTCAGTATTCATTTCTAATAGATTTGTACCCCATGGATCATATACGGCGGAGTGTCCAGTACTTTGGACGCGACCAACCGTGCCACAGCCGTTTACAGCACACACGAATAATTGATTCTCTATGGAGCGTACTTCATTAAGTACTTGCCAGTGTCGTAGGCGCATAGTAGGCCATTGAGCTGGCACAAATAGCAATTCTGTATTCGGTAATGCGGCCATGCGCACTAATTCTGGAAAGCGGATGTCGTAGCAAATAACGGTGCTACACGGAATGCCATCTAACTCAAAATGTGTGGTGTGCGTGCCACCTGCGAAGTATTGATCTTCTTTTGCGGGACTAAATCCATGCATTTTAGAGTACTCTCCAACGAGCGTGCCTTCTCGGTTATAAGCATAGGAGGTATTGAACACAACATCATTTTTAGCAACTGCTACGGAACCGCCTACGATGTTTACGTTATGCTCTTTTGCAAATGCACTTAATAATGATTGAGTTCGTTCTCCGTTTCTGTCAGCGATGTTGATTAACTCTTTTGATGGATAGAACCCGGTATTCCAAGTTTCTGGTAATACGATAATATCTGGACGTTCAGAAAGTGATTGAGAGAGTAATTCTTGAACACGAGTATAGTTATATTCTACGTCATTTACATGGACGTCCATTTGAATAATAGTTAGGCGTTTTTTCATAGTACATCCTTTATTTGGTGAAATGGTATCGTTTATGTGAAATATATTATAATTAAAATATTAAAACATTATTGAGTAGATTACAATCACGGGTAAACAATTCGCTAGTTTTTACTATTCTCTTTATAAATGATATAATATAAGTCATTAAATTGTGTCTATATAAAGGGGGACCTATGAAACGATTTTCATTGGTAGTGCTTTTCACAATTGTAATTGCTACAGCGTTAGCAGGATGTGGAATGCTTTCACAGCAAACGACAGAAAATGAAACTAAAACGCCACCTACACAACAGGTTACGATGGTACATCCGTCGGGAGTTCCGGTACTCATGTATCACAAGATTGGCGATGATAAAGATAATGATGCGGTTATTCGCGAGGATTTATTCCGTCAGCAAATGAAGTTCCTCAAGGATAATGGATACCATCCGTTGACGATGGATCAATTATACGATTATGTAGTTAATGGTGCAGCGGTACCTGAAAAGCCTGTAGTACTAACCTTTGATGATGGTTATGCAGATACATACTCTATCGTGTATCCATTGATGAAAGAATATGGTTTTGCTGCTACTGTATTTGTTAATCCGGGCGATGTAGGAACGCGGCTTACATGGGAACAGCTAAAAGAAATGAAAGACAATGGTATAACTATTTCTAATCATGGATTCCAACACGTGGAAATGGGCCAACTTTCAAAAGCAGCACAAATGGAAAACATTCAAAAAGCACAACAAGCGTTAGCTGATAAGTTAGGAATTACAGATAACCCTTGGTTCTGTTATCCCTATGGGGACAAAAATAAGGATACAGATGCTGCCACAAAAGACAGTGGTATAAAGATGGCAATGGCTATGAAGTCCGGTTGGGCTCATACAGGGGATAATCCATACAATATTTTACGTGTTTGGGTTGGTAATGCCGTAGACATCAAGCATTTTGAAGAACGAATTAGCACTGAACATTACAGTGATTTATAAGGAGATATACATTGTTTAAAAAGAATTGGGTAAAGTTCATCATTATGGTGTTCTTATTTACCGCAGTCACATCACCATTCGTTGTATTGTTTGGACCATTTAATAATGTAAAACGTGCCGTAATTGGTGCTATCTTACAATCTCGTCATCCTCAATACATTACATGGTTATTCAGCAACGATGAATTGCAATCTATTTTGGGGACAGTAGGCGTTGTAAAGAGTCAAGATTTGTTTAAATTTAATGCTCGCGAAGATAAAGACTTAAAATTGGAAAAAATTGAGTCTTCTCGTTATGTAGGGTACGTACTTGAAATTCCAGATCCACGCCGTATCCAAGTTGCGACAGCTGCAAACATTCAAGAAAAAGGGGATACTACAAGTAATATTGCTAAAATGAATGGCGCCGTAGCGGCTATCAATGGCGGTGGCTTCCACGATCCTAATGGTACTGGTACAGGCCGCTTGCCATATGGCTTTATCCTTCACGAAGGGGATTATATCATCGGTAAGGATGTAGGGCCTGATGAATCCGTTGATTTTGTAGGCTTCTCTAAATCTGGCAACCTCATTGCGGGCAACTATGATAAAACTGAATTAGCTGATATGAAAGCTATGGAAGGTATTACCTTTGGGCCACCTCTTATCGTAGATGGTAAGAAGATGATCACCGATGGCGATGGCGGTTGGGGCGTAGGTCCTCGTACGGCCATAGGTCAACGTAAGGATGGTACTGTGTTGTTCGTTGTAATCGACGGTCGTCAACCAGGTTATTCCTTGGGTGCTACCTTGCGTGATGTGCAAGATGTACTTTATGAAAAGGGCGCATACATCGCGGCTAACCTCGATGGTGGCTCTAGCTCTACATTGTATTTAAATGGCAAAGTTGTAAATAAACCAGCCGATTTGTTAGGGGAACGGATGATTCCTACGGCGTTTATCGTGAAATAGGAGGAACAATGAAACCTTTTACGCGTGTACTGAGCGCCTTTGCGGTAGGTATTCTACTGCAAGGAGGGGTGTATCTGTACCTTGATCAATATATGTTTGCACCGACTACAGAATTTAACGTCTCTGGTGCGTCTAAGGATGACACGAAAAACTTCCCTGACGTAAAGGAGGGACGTAAATACGTATCTTATGACCATCAATTTATGGCTGTTGTTACAGATGAATCTCTTCGGATTTATAAGGCTGGTGAAAGTAAGCCTACAACGGTTAGTTTGAAAGGTCGCTCCATTAGCTATTTTGACTGGATGCCAGATCGTAACTACGCAATTATGGGCCTGTATACGGACAACAAGGTTGTTATGGCCCGACTCAATGCAGATGATCCGGAACACGAAGTAGATACAGAACTTGAAGATGTACCAAAGGGAAGTCGCATTGTTGATGCGGCATATTCCGAAGCGACAAATGTGGTGTACATGAAGGTGAAAGTTCGTGAAGGTGCATACCGGATTTACAGAACTGATGCGAACTATGATACGCGTCGCGTTTACATGCAAGCTACGGACATTGGTCGTATTGCTGTATTCTATGATGAAGATAATTTCTTCTATGATAATGCTAAAACTGGCGACATCTTCATGTTTAATGGTATCGAAGGTGGTTGGCGTGTTATCAATCCACCTGGACGATTCCGTTTGCTTGGTGTAGATACTAGCAAGACCATCTATATCGCTCGTGTCGATGAAGATAATAATGTATTAACTGTATACTCTGGTAAATTAGGCGTAGGATTTAAACCTATTTATAAATATAATAATCCGACTACCTTGTCTGAAGTAACTATGAATGCGGTGAAAGAAATTATTGCCAATGGCAGTGATGATACGACCAAAGTAACAGAAGATAACGATAAATCATCTAAAGACTCTAGCTCTAAGAAAAAGAATTAATATAAAGCCTTTATAATCGCAGGTTATAAAGGCTTTATTTATAAAATTATTTAGTTTTATACGACATAATTCAAGTTGAACTCATATATATTTCGTTATAATCGGTATATGAGTATACGAGATGATGATTTAACGGGCGACGATAATACATGAGAAAGGCGGTTGTCTATGAATATATTGTTTGTACGGCTCAGTTATATTGGTGATATACTGCATGCCACAGCCGCCGCAAGGTGGATAAAGCAACAGTATCCGAATGCAAAATTACATTGGATTGTTACACCTAGCATGGCTGAACTATTAGAACATAATCCCTATGTAGATCATATATTTCCTTGGGAACGGGATGAATATGAGGCTCATTCAAAAAAATTACACCTTCGTACCATGTGGAATATGTGGTGGGATTTACGAAAACGTTTAAAGCCTTATCACTTCGATATAGCTGTTGATGTACAAGGCCGGCTTATTACGGGACTTGTACTATTGGCATCTGGTGCACCTATACGGTTAGGATTAGGGGGTACTAAAGAACTGAATTGGTTATTTACTAATTACAAATCGAAGAATCGGTCAAAGCATGTTATAGAGCAATATCTTGATGTAGCTAAATTACTGCCAGGTGCATTAAACACAGAGCCTATCTCTGTTGAGACTAAGAATATGAATTTAATGGATCTCATTGTAACAGCTGATGAGCAACAACGGGCTAAATTCGAAGTGGAAACGGCGTTTGCAGAAAAAGATAGACCATTGATAGGTTTAGTTTTAGGTTCATCATGGCAGACTAAGTCCTGGCCTTATGAAAAGTGGCAACAACTAATTGATTCCCTGTCCTATAGAAGCAATTTTATATGCTTGGGTGGACCAAAAGAAGCACAAGAGTTTGAAGAATTGATGCAACATGTAAAGAAAGAGAATTTGCCAGTTTACAATAAATTAGGTAAGACTACTTTACGTGAAATGGCGGCTCTTCTTGGTGAATGTGAGGTGGTAGTGGCCTGTGATACGGGTGCACTACATATGGCTGTGGCTCTACAACGCCCTGTAATAGCTTTATTTGGCCCTACAAACCCTGCAGAGTGGGGACCTTTGACTGGAACCTATAAAGTGCTACAAAATCATGATATGGAGTGCTTAGGATGCCGTAAACGAAAATGTCCGAAGGGAAAAGCGTACTGTATGTCTGGTATTGATCCAGTTATGGTGAAGGAACATATTATTGAATTATTAGGTGTAAAGAATTAGACTTAAATAAGAGTGATAATATATAAAATTAGTTAGAATACGCATTATGTTGGTCGTCTAACTAGTAGAATAGGAGTATATAATGGCAAAGTTTAAAATTCAAAAAGGCTTATCAGACGCAGAAATGATGAAGCAATGGGGTGGAAATGATAACTTTGAAGAAACTATGATGCAGGCGGAACGCAATGCAGCGAAACCTGTGATTCATCAAAGTCCTAAGCAAACACAAGATGCATTTTATCGTGAATTTTTAACTGAGAAGGTGGAAACACTTATCGGTAAGATGCTGTTAGACATTAAAATGGAGTATTTTAAAGAGGGCGAAGGGGCATTCTCTATCCAAGTAAAACGAGATGGCAAGAATATTGTTCTTGAAACAGCACCTAAAAAGGTGAAATAAATAGTATATTTGAAATAGAAAATGTATATTCATGAATATTAGATTATCTTTGTCAGTCATCACAAAAAGTGATAACAAGATCTGTAAATCAAGATAATTCGTTGTACTACATCAATAAATACTGATATACTTTCGTACATAAATAAAAATTATAACGATATGAGGATTAGTTTGCTTTTATATTCTCATTAACATACTTATTTGGTAATGATTAAAAATGCAAGATAAAATCTAGCATAACGAGAGTTTTTGGTGATTTTTTTTACACTTTTATATCAAAAATGCATGCTTTTTGATGATAAATAAGCATAATATACTTGTTGACAAAGAATTTTAGAAGTAGTCTAATATAAGTATGTTCCGATAATTCCTAGCACATTTTACCTACATAAGTAGGAACTATAGGAATTGTTGATAAATAGGTATGAGATAGTCATTGAGTGTATGTATAAAATTACATCACCTTACTATTTCGAATTGGAGGATTAACATGGCTAAAAAATTAAGAATCTGTGAAACCGTTCTTCGTGACGGTCATCAATCTATTTTGGCAACTCGCATGCGTTACGAACAAATGGAACCAGTGCTTGGCCTTTTAGATGAAATCGGTTATGAAGCTCTTGAATGTTGGGGCGGCGCTACTTATGATAGCTGTCTTCGTTTCTTGAACGAAGATCCATGGGAACGTCTTCGCAAATTAAAAGCTAATGTAAAAAATACACCACTACAAATGTTACTTCGTGGCCAAAACTTGTTGGGCTACAA
>OIFN01000081.1_pt1 | contig 75571 bp, 80 predicted proteins | sample 1582091 | NCBI WGS metagenome assembly OIFN01 (sample SAMN07501064, study PRJEB24779) | human gut metagenome
GCCCGCATTCTTGTTATCGGCTTTTATGAAAATGAGTTGAGGCCGCAGGTTTCTCAGATACAGTTAAAATCCGCGCAGCTGTGGGAGTATCAGATCGTGAAGTTGTGGGAGAAGACAGGCTGGAGCCAGCAGGTATTAACCGGGACTGATGGCGCAGGGAAGACCATAACCCAGTACTGGATGCCGGACAACCTGCACCCTCACTCGGATACGACAGGAAAGGCAAACACATTGCTGGCGAATATTCTTGAAATGGAAATCAGGTCGGTTCGTTAACTTTCAACACCAAGCGGCTATCATGAAAACTGACAGCCGCAACGCATTTCTTTCTACATTAATCCATTGCCAGCAGGTATTGCATTGCCGCAAGTTGCTGAGCTCCTGTGATCTCGCCATTTATCAGGACTGCAGACTTGATTGCCGTTGAAGCGGTTGACGTATTGTTATCTGTTTTCCTGCCAATAAGGATATTCTTTGTACCTGCTGAACGAGTACCTGACATAGCGGTATTTCCTGCGACGTACGTCGCAGTTGCAGGATTGTAGATTGCAACATATACCGCTCCCTGAATAACGTGTGCCGCTATTGCGCACAGGTCACCGACCGCAATTGAAGAAGGGAAATCCACCGATGCCACCGCTGTGGTAGCGTCGTTTTGACCAACTATCCGCAATTTACCGTCAGTGGCAATGCCAAGCCCAAATCCGAGCCCCGCTACTCCCGTACCGGAAAAGTCAGAAATGAAATAATTTGCCACAGAAGGATTTGATGGTCGTCTGATGACCGCCAGCACTTTTAAGGCAACAGGCGCTTTAAGTGTGGTGTCGAGATAGTTATTAACATCAACGTTAATATAACCCTGTGAGTTATCGAATGATCCATTCAATGTCGCAGGTGCTGCATTGTTAAATGAGTTCATCGCCAGGTTACTTACGGGATTTCCGAAGTAATACCCACCCAGTTTTGTTCCGTCGACAGCAGGGAAGTCTGTAAACCAGTTTTTTACGATAAAATCGTCAATATCTTTCATTCCCGGCGTTTCCGGCAAGTCTGAATCAATGAAAACAGCTGGTATCGGCATAATTACTCCTGGAAAAATTCGTTTTTGATTTTACGCGCCAGTACATATGCGCCACGGTCTGACAGGTGCAATGCGTCAGCCCATGCGCCACCGGAGTTATCGTACGTCTTTGGAAACAACTGGTAGAGGCTGATAAAATTAACGTTATTCTCGATTGCCAGCGTACGCATGGCTTCATCATATTCAGATAAGGTAGGCGTTCCGGTTGCGTTGCTTTGCGCCGCAGAAACCAGGCAAATACAAATTCCCGGCGTGGCCGCTTTGTATTTATCGATAACTACCTGTAACCCATTGACAAACTCAGCGATACCCGCGCTTTTCCTGAAATCGTTGGTACCAAGAATCATAAAAAATAAATCGAGGTCAAAGTGAGTAACAATCGGGGTAATATAGTCCTGCCAGTGCAAATAGTCTTTTGCCATAGCCCCACCATTCCCCATGCGCGAAACGGTGATTCCGTTGGTTCTGGCGCTATTTTTTCCATACATACAGAGAATGGAAACAACACCCGTCCCTGAACTGGTTACAACAACAGTATGTGCAGTCGCAGTCAGTCCGGTAATGTCGTATTTTTTTACCGTGCCGCTATTTGTTCCGGTGATAGTCACAGGTGCACCACCGTCGATAGCGACAGTAAAATTACCCGTGCTGTCAAAATAAAATAATGACAGGTCAGTGGCCGTAACATTCGACCAGGTCAGAGTCCCTACCGTATTGTTATTCCAGTAGGCGTTCCCGTCAGGGCCTGAGCCGTACGGAGGCGGTGCATTGTTGTTTTCATTATCACCGTCATATTTCGTAAAGTTGGTGACTACCAAAGTGATTCCGGCCATAACCCCATCTGTCCTGGTAGAGCAACTGATATACCCGGGGTCTTTGTATCCTCCACCCAGGATATTAATAAGTGCCTGCGGTATGGTGCTCTTTTCTCCCCATGAATCCATACCAAATCCCACATTGAGGCTGCCTGCTACGCCCGCAGCGATGCGACCCCGCTTAAAAATAAATTTAAACTGATCGCCTTCAATGAATGAACTCGAAGAATTTGCGCCAACCAGTTCTTTAACCTGACTCTGAATGCTCTCTCCAATGACAAAATCCACCGTGCCGTTCTTACTCCACGCCAGGACTTTGCCTTTTCTGTCGAACCAGAGAGGGAAGTACGAGGGACTAAAGTCGAACTGCCGAAGATGATACTGGGCCCACTCGTTAGGGATGGCTGCTACGATGCTTTGTGCGTTTTCCCCGAAACCCGAGAAATCTGGATATCCATCTTTGCACCAGACAATGACTTTTCCATTTCTGTCATACCATAGTGGGAAATATGATGGTTTGAAATCCCCCAATGGAATCCGCTCATCTAATTTTTTCCCGATAGTAACGACAGAAGGCATCTGTCGCCCGGTAGCCTCAAGTGTTCCTCCGTTGTTGATAACTTCAATAGCGAGCGCGGAATCATCAGGGCTGCGGTAATACGTGGTGCTCCCCTCAGGGATATTGATGATATCGGCCTGGGCCGCTTCAAGCGTCATATACTGCTTACTCAGCGGAATGATGTTTTGCCGGACTTCATCATTCTTCGCCATCATCTGGCGCCAGGTATCGAGCGGAACTCCGCCCCGATCGTCAACCGTTCCGGCCGGACCGTTCACTAACCGATCGGCCCGCTTGACGTTATCCATGAATATTTCAGGCGTCGTCGTACCCAGCGGCGGATTCAGTTCATCTGCAGCCATGTTTTTTGCTCCAAAAAGAGGCTTCGCCCAAACGAGGGTTTGAGCGAAAGACCGGAGCTTTTTACAATCAGCTATTTCAAAGGGTTACATCATGCTGATTGGTTATGCCAGGGTCTCAACAGTGGACCAAAACCTCGATTTACAGAAAAATGCGCTGATCCGCGCAGAATGTGAGCTGATTTTTGAAGATAAATCGAGCGGTAAAAACACGAAGCGGCCAGGTTTAAAGAAGGCCCTAAAGCGCCTCAAAAAAGGGGATACGCTGGTTGTTTGGAAGCTGGATCGATTAGGTCGACGAATGTGGGATTTGATTAAGCTGGTGGGGGAGCTGCAGGAGAAGGGGATTTACTTTCGTAGTCTCACAGATAGTTTTGATACCGGAACGCCAGCTGGTCGGTTTGTCTTCCATGTCATGGGAGCACTGGCTGAAATGGAGAGAGAGCTAAACATCGAACGTACTCGCGCAGGTCTGGCCGCAGCTCGCGAACGTGGAAGGATTGGCGGTCGTCGTAAAATCATGACCCGCACTATCATCAATCGGGCGGAAGAAATGTTAATCGCTGGCGCGACCCGGCAGCAGGTGGCCGATGTGATCGGGGTAGGGGTAAAGACTATTTATAAATATTTTCCGGCTGGCTAAGTTTGCTCACCTGCGAACCGTATGCAAGAGCCCGCAGGTGAGCAATTTGCTATGGAGGCAGTGCCATAGCTGAAAAATTTTATCTTCGCATTGTTCGCAAAACCATCAAACAGTTAAGCACTGAAAGCACTTTAAGACTTGCCTTACTCATAACATCAATGCGTTACGGCAATGACGAAAATTGATAGCCGGAACCTATATTGATCTGTCTCGTGGTTAATTCTACTGTATATATAAACAGTGTTTATGCGAGGGGCGATCGTGCTTAGACAAACAGACATTAACCAGGCATTTCGCGAGTCAGTTTTACGTAACTCAAAGGGATATCAATACTTACATACACGAGATTTCGTTTCATCATTACAGCAGCGCGGCATTCACTTCTCACACTCTGATGCTAATCGGTGGATAGAGCGCTATCAAAGCTGCTTCACTGACAAAACGCCGGACCACACTGAAAACAGGCTTTGGATTTTAAGGAACATGGGGAGGATCATGTAATGATGGTTAGTTCTTTTCCCTCAGCTGCGATCGCTGATAAAAGACTGATGGCCCGTTTCACACCTGCCTTAGACTGTTCAACCTCTAAGGTTAGTTCTGAACTGACTACATATGTTAATCTTTTGCCGAATCTGTACTGAAAGCAAAAGGGAGAAGGGCGCATAACAGCTAAATATTTGGAAAAAATAGATTTTTTATCATTAACGACCTCGTATTTATTTACAGAAAAGAGCAAGTCCATCAAATAATGTGTAAAAACGGAAGATCTTGTATCATTTTATGTATAATGCTAATAATTCTCATTACCATAAGCATTTTCATTAAGTGTTAACTCTTCTGGGGATTTTCGAAGTGAATGTAACTTTATGTAAGAAGCGCCCAATAGCGCTGTTTTTGGCTGGCCTCCTCACCTCATCGGCTTTTGCGGAAGAATCTACGGAGAAACTGGCGGACGATGAAACGATGCTTGTCACCGCCGAACAGGGACTGAAACAACAGCCTGGTGTCTCGATCATAACTGAAGAGGACATTCAAAAAAGCCCACCAGTTAACGATCTTTCCGACATCATCCGCAAAATGCCCGGCGTGAATCTGACCGGTAACGGTGCTAGTGGCAGTAGGGGTAACAACCGTCAGATCGATATTCGCGGCATGGGTCCGGAAAATACCTTAGTGATGATTGATGGCGTGCCGGTGAGCTCTCGTAACTCTGTGCGATATAACTGGCGCGGTGAGCGTGATTCCCGAGGCGATACCAACTGGGTCCCCGCGGAAATGGTGGAACGTATAGAAGTGATACGCGGTCCGGCTGCTGCTCGTTATGGTTCCGGCGCTGCGGGCGGGGTGGTGAATATCATTACTAAACGCCCCACTAACGACTGGCACGGATCCTTATCCCTTTTCACCAACCAGCCTGAAAACAGCAAAGAAGGCGACACTCGTCGTGCTAATTTCAATCTTAGCGGTCCACTGGCAGGTGATGTTTTGACGATGCGCCTGTATGGCAACCTCAACCGCACCGATGCCGATTCCTATGACATCAACACCGCACAAAACGGTTCATATGCAGCCGGTCGAGAAGGTGTGCGTAATAAAGACATCAACGGTGTACTGTCCTGGAAAATTACGCCTACCCAGATCGTTGATTTCTCCTATGGCTATAGCCGTCAGGGAAATATCTATGCGGGTGATACTCAAAACAGTAATAGTAATAGCAGTGCTAACGGCCTGGTTGAATCGCTTTATGGCAGTGAAACAAACCGTTTATATCGTCAAAACTACGGAATTACTCACAACGGAATCTGGGATTGGGGGACATCCAGGCTTAATTTCAACTATGAAAAGACCAACAATACCCGTCTAAAAGAGGGGACCGGCGGTAGTACTGAAGGGATGATTAATAGCGATGTCTTTTCCACCAGTCGCCTGCAAAGCTATCGTGCTGGCGGGGAAATCAACTTTCCTCTACAGTTACTCGTTGATCAAACGGTGACTCTTGGCGCTGAGTGGAATCGCGACGAACTCAACGATCCGGCCTCCATGCAGTCGTCAAGCACTGACTTCTATTTACCAGGTAGCTCTGGTGATCCTTCTCAACGTAGCAGTAAAAACTCAGCAACGATTAGTTCGCTCTATTTCGAGGATAATATTGCCGCGACCGACAGTACCGAGGTAATTCCGGGGCTGCGATTTGACTATCACGATAATTTCGGTGCGAACTGGAGTCCAAGCCTGAATATTTCACAGGAAATGGGCGAATACTTCACCCTGAAAGCCGGTATAGCACGTGCGTTCAAAGCACCAAATCTGTATCAGTCAACGCCGGGCTATCTGCTTTCCACGCGCGGCAACGGTTGTCCTATTGGTCTTAGCCAGTGTTATTTACTGGGTAACGATAATCTCGATCCTGAAATTAGCGTTAACAAAGAAGTGGGGATTGAATTCAGTCATGCAGGTTATGCAGCTGGCATTACCTACTTCCGCAATGATTACAAAAACAAAATCGTGTCTGGCACTTCTGCCGTTTACAGCAACGGTACTTATAACGTGCTGCGGTGGGAGAACGGCGGTAAAGCTATCGTTGAAGGGTTGGAAGGTAACCTGACCATTCCTTTGATTGCCGATACGCTGGAGTGGCGCTCTAACGCAACCTACATGTTCCGTTCTGAAAGCAAGAAGACCGGAAATCCGCTGTCAGTCATCCCGGAGTTTACCATTAACTCCCAACTGGAATGGCAAGCTACTGAAGACTTGAGCACAAATATTAACTGGACGCAATATGGCCGCCAGAAACCGCGCCAGTATGCTGAAACCGTCCTTGAAAACCGTAATGGGCTTTCACAACGTGAAATTAGTCCTTATTCCGTAGTTGGCTTAAACGTCAACTATGATATTACCAAAAATCTGCGTGCCAACGCAGGTATTAGTAATCTGTTTGACAAACGCATATACCGTGAGAACGCGGGGGCTTCAACGTATAACGAACCCGGGCGTGCTTATTATGCTGGCGTAACTATGTCATTTTAGTAAATGGTAGGCGGCCTTAAGGTCGCCTCTACCATGCCCAACCTTTAAACTTGCAAATTAATTGAGATAGTGTCTACAAATAGTTGGTTGTGGTGAACAATACGATTTAGCGATTTGTTGCAGGTCAAGTGACAATAAATGCAGGTAATTATTAATTATTCTCACTCACTTACTGTGAATAGCAGATATGAGTGAGAGTTAGAAGTACCATTATCAGCTTCAATTAATTAAGTAAAAGCTCATAAACAATTCTAATTACTATCGCTGAAGAGATTAGGCCAAGTGACATGTAATTGATTGTTCTCATCGTAACCTGAGAAAAGATTCCCTTGGAAACAGGATATGCCTGCTGATTCGAGCCACATCCATTCCTCCGGTTGCTCTATACCTGTTGCACAAACCCTGATTTCGAGCTTTTCACAGCAATGAATAATGCTTTGCACAATTGCCTGACGGGAACCATCTTTGTGAATATTTCTTGTTAAATCATGGTGGATTTTTACTTTTTCCGGCTGGAAATTGGCGAGAAGCGACAAGCCAGCATAACCTGCTCCAAAGTCGCTGATAGCAACACTGATCCCAGCGCTTTTAAGTTTTTTGACAGACTGAGTAAACTTACTCATATCACCAATTATTGCTCTTTCTGAGAACTGAATGATAAGTTGCTCAGGGAGAAGATTACTGGATTTAACATAATCAAGGAGTGTTTCAACAGACCTTGGCACTTCAATAAGCGTCATAGGTTGAAGGCTAACTGATATCCTTTGTTCCGCGAGTATAAATTTTCCGGCAAAGTAAAAGGCGTCTCGTTTTGAGGTTATGTCTGCCAAAAAAAGCTCCTCACTGTTTTGCGACTGTACATTCGGTATTAACTCAAATGAATGTACATGTTGAGCGAGGGGATCCACGACAGGTTTTATCTCAATTAAACTGGGATCTGTTACAGATTTTAACCCTACAGTTTCGGAAATAAAATACCATTCAGACTTGTCAGGTAACTCATAATAATTTTCTGTTTCAGTCGATTCGATGAACGTGCGGAAAAATCGCAGCGCCCGATCATTGTACATAAGCTTATGCTTTGTTGTACCACGTTCAAGGACAGATGCGAGGCACTCATCTTGCGCATGGAGTCTGATATCAATTAGCTCCATGCCTGCATTACCAAAACGTCGAAAAGGAGCAAAGTCGCAAAAAAGTTCAACAATATTAAAATGACGTTTGTCGCAACTGATACTGTCAAAAACTTCTTTGACTGATTCTTCGCGGCCTTCAAGCAGTTGGAAAAAATGGATTCCATTAAAAAGTAACACACCAGTGACGCCCATCTGCACGTTGCGGTCATTAGCGCTTTTAACCATATCAACTATTGCCTGGTATGAGGTTCCTGAACGAACGTGGCTTCTGTATATGAGTGTTGTAAGCATTTTACGTCCGTAGAAAAGTCATTTTCTTCAGATTAGCATGTACATGATAGAGATGTCTGATTTTTTAGAAAAAAATTAACGTTGCTTAAAAGGCACTCGAACCCTATCTCTATGATCAATGTACCCTTACTAAACGATGTGGTTTTGCATGTCCAGGGCCTGAAGCGAGAACGGCATTTTATGTCCTGTCGAACTCCTGTAACAAGGGCAGGCAGCACCATCTTTCACGTTTAGGGGCTAACAGGCGAGGGATAGCTAGCAGTACCGATTATTATTGAAACACGTAGAACATATATCGAGTGGCCGATGTTAACTGGCTTAGCGTGAAGACAAAAACTTATCTCGTAACTACATCATTCCCGTATGATTCCCAGAAGGTGAAAAGATATCTACAAGATCTTTGCTTTAGGATACTGATGGTAAGTAATTGCATCAATATCCTCAAGATATTCCCGGCATAAAGCTTTCAGCAGGGGGGGGGCTGACTTATTTGTGAACATCGCTGAAAAAATCGATGGTCACCTTTGAAGACCCTTCGGCTGCGCGCTTGAACCTTTGATTAAGATGTTCATTCCAAATAAAAATGCTCCTTGAGCCAACATCCCCCATATGCAGATACTTAATCTATCGATGATCCACTTTCAGCTTAAAAGATAATGACAAATTTCAGCTGATGGCTGATAATTACTGGTTGTTAAGTAACATCAGGGCTGAAAGAGGCTATATGTTACTATAATGAAAATGGGGTGTTGAGGGTTTAGGGATTATAAATTTATGAGATTTTATGGCATCGATTATCTTCAAATGCAGTCTAATATTAATGATTATTTAAAATATATTGTTATATTTAGTGCGTTATTTATCCTGATTGTTGTTTTTAGCCTGTATATGCGCCATCGGTTGCAAACTAAATACCGTGATTTAACGATCATTGCATTCTTGTTTTTACTCTTTATTTCTGGTGTTCAGTATGCAGATTATACCGATAGCCAAAATATACACTCCCAATCATCACAAATGGTTAACTTTATTAGGTTGTTATCACAGAAAAAAGGAGTGAATGTCAATTCTATATTTTCCAGCTCAATACAACTTTCGGATGGTATTATCGTTAAAATTAATGATTTTTATTATCGTGTCAACTTAAGTCTGGATCAAAAAACATACAGTTTAGTAGAGGTTTCGTTAGTAACCCCAGATATAGAAATCGTGAAAAACTGAGGAGTGGAAATGATAATTTATACACCGATCATAATAAAATTGGGACTTGGAATACTGTGCTTAATTGTTCAGATAAATCTCATGGGAAAGGGGAATCTGGCCCCTTCGTCCGCAATGGATCAGGTTCAGAACTATGTGCTGGGGGGGATTATTGGTGGCGTAATTTACAATGAATCGATAACAGTACTACAATTTATTCTGGTATTAATTATATGGACTTTTCTCGTATTTGTTCTTAAGTTTTTAAAAGAAAATAATCGCTTAGTAAAAAGAATTCTTGATGGGAAACCTATTACTTTGATTCATAATGGAAGTGTTAATGTCAAGGAATGTTTACGCAATGGTGTTTCTGCGAATGATTTGATGTTCAAATTAAGAGCAAGTGGTATTTATGAAATAGAACAACTTAAACGCGTAATTCTCGAACAGAATGGTCAGTTAACCATTATACAAAATGGTGATGAAAATATACGCTATCCAATTATAGTAGACGGTTTGGCCAACCATGATCTGCTCGAAATACTTAACAAAGATAGTGACTGGTTAGAAAGTGAAGTTATGAAGCAAGGCTTCAATAAAATCAGTGAAGTATATTTAGGTGAGTATTTATCAGGTAGAATAAATTTATATGGATATGAAAAATAATACCCAAAACCAACTCGCTTATTATCAGCATCCAACTGATAGTATTGATTCTTTGTAGAGGGGGTAAGTATCACGAAGCTGCCATTTCTGGTTTACCTCTATTTCAGGCCTTTAGCATCAACAACTGCTTTTGGCTCATTGCGGACGTTATCAAAGCTATAGGCTTTTGATAGCCTCAATCAATTCCGGCCCCTGATTCTTAACGTTACCCACCGCGCGGGAGACGGGGTACCTGGTGCGACGTTGTAGCGTCCTATTGGCTCGGGATCAAAGGCGATATCCCGCTCGGCCTCTTCGGCAAGATAGGCCAGATATTCTTCACGGGTTTGTGATTGAGCAAAGCGTCCGCACATGGTTACCTCCAGTCAGATTCCAGACTTAAAATTATAGGTCAGAAGAATAGAGTCGTTAGCTCATCCTTACAGAACACTATTTGATAGTTATCAGTATAAAAAATGAACTGATAAAGGTGCTAATCAGGCATTATTGAGGGAATGTCTTCCCCAAAACGATGTGCAACTGACTGAATTGTATGAGATTGTATTTATGCTTAGATCAACGGAATTTTCATGATAAAAGGAAGTTAACTTTATGATTTTTATTGGTAAATGCACACATTGAAAAGGATGCTTTTCGCATATTTTCGGCGGCGGCTACGCGGCGGGCTATTACGCCTATCTGTGGACGCAGATGCTGGCGGACGACGGCTACCAGTGGTTCGTTGAGCAGGGAGGATTAACCCGTGAAAACGGCCAGCGCTTCCGCGAAGCGATTTTGTCTCGCGGCAATAGCACTGATTTAGCAGAACTTTATCGCCAGTGGCGCGGACACGATCCGCAGATTGAGCCGATGCTGGAAAACCGCGGGCTGAGTTAGTCGCGCGTTTTGACGAGTAGAAGAAGACCGGGCGCAGCGCCCGGTTTTTTGTCTTTTTTTTCTTTCCCCAAACTCTGCAAAACGTCTCCGCCCAATTTAGCGCCCTCGGAATGGTTTGTCCTGTTATGGTAATCCCGTGCATCGACGCGCTGGCCACTTTTGCATAAAAACATGAAGCCCGGCATAAAGTGTTTTTTAGCGAAAAATAATATTAATATATTAAATATAGCTTCCTTGCAATATTAGGAGTTTACTTACATTGTTGCATGGATTTCTTAAATTTAATAAGCGAACTTGCTCTGTGAATGTTTTTCACTCTATCATCTGTCTTATCTCTTGCATATCTTTTATTGAACGGATTGAGTATGGCTAATATATTGCTTCTGGTATTCGCGGTTTTTTTATTGCTGGTTTCACTGATTTCTGGGTTTTCGTATTTTCAAGACAGAAAAAAGCAAAGTTGAGTTTTAAAAGCAAACGTATGAAATTCTAATTAAAATAGAGAGATGTTCTTCTCATAACGATGGAAGAGAATCTGATAAGCTCCTGGTTGTTTTCCAACTGGAATTTCTTCATTATTCGCAATTTATGGGAGTATACGGTTCTGTGATCGATGCCCAGATTTTTTGCTGTTTCATTATTGTTAAGGCCAAGATTTATGGCATTAATGATTTTTAGTTGCGAACGACTCAATGATTGATGCGGGCATTTTAAACAGCGATTCTTCTCTATCGTTATACGTTTCTTATCGCCCGCGATAAATTCATCAAAGAGAATAGACAGGTTTTTTTTGATTGTTTCAAGGCTGTTTTTATGAAATAAAATGACAGCATTTTGAACGCATAAAGGCAGCAGGCAAGGATTAAACGTTATTTCTTTTTTGGTGAAAATTACCACCGCTGGACACTCTGATTTGTATTTTTTCATTTCCTGACATAATAAATACTCGCCAACCTCCATCTCAGTAAAAATTATGTCTGGTTTTGTGAGGTGATCTTGTATGTTGTTTCTTTGGAAACAAAGGTCGCTTATGCCTTTGGTGCTGGAAATTTCTTGGGTAAGTTCCTCTATGGCCTTTTCTAAATAAATGTTTTTGGTAATGATGGCGATTTTTAGCATGATTTTCTTATTTTTAAAAAGACGGTGGGAAAAATTTCGACCGCCGTATGATGTTTTATTTAAGTAACGCCTGATGAGATTAGGATATTTCTTATTTAATATAATGGCAATAGGTTTAAAGAAAGAGTGGCTTTACTTTTTAATAAAAATTCGCAGCCAAATCAATACTTTGTGTAGGTGATTTGTTTGTTTTTCAGCATTTTTAATCGCACTAAATGCCAAGATTTGTTATGCCACTATTAATTTGCATTCACGGTTTTTATTAATTAATGGCAATCATTCAGAAAATCATTATGAATATAGCATCCAAAGCTAATCTTTAGCGGCGTCCATTGAATCATAGGGCGAGACGCTATTCGTCATTTAACGGCATGCATGCCGTTGATTTGATACTTCCACCGCGTAGCTATCCGGGACGCGTTGAGCAGGGCGGTTTAACCCACGAACAGGGCCAGCGCTTCCGCGAGGCCATTTTGTCTCGCGGCACGGGTTTTGATTTAACTGCGCTTTATTGCCAGTGGCGCGAGCGCGCTGTTAAGAGTGAACTGATGCTGGAAAACCGCGGTGTCAGGGCATGGCTAAAATGCATTCGCATTCGATTTGACCTTAGCGATAAACCTTTCTGTAAGGGACAAGCCTTCGATGATTTCCTTATCGACTACGGTAATTCCGTATTGGGCAATTAACTCCAGCAGTCCGTCATAGGTCTGTATGAGCTCCAGAAGGCTGTAGATTGTTTTGCGATCGGAAACGGAGGGCATCTCAGAGTTTGCTGAAGATTGATTAACAATCCACTCAAGATTGGTTTTGATTTTTTCTATATCAAGGTAACTATACATATTTCATGGGCTTAAATCCTCATTTCAAGATTTTTTTGAGAAAACGCGTTTCTGACTTCACAGGAAAAAGCTATTGAATAACATCCAAAAACTCTGTTCTGAGAGATGTCGATGATCAAGCCGGATGGGGGCTAGCTGCAGAAGCGGTCATGTCCAAAAGCGCTGCTACTGGCGTATCCCCTAAAGAAGGGCGCGATGTGCGTAGACTTCATTATGGAACGGATCGCCGATATATCAAGAAATCAGCGGATAAAATGTGAATAAGTAAATTTTACTGCGGATAAGGCTGCTCACCTGCAAACCGTATGCAAGAGCTGCAGGTGAGCAATGTGCTATGGAGGCAGTACCATAGCGGCAAAATTTTAGCCTCGCGCTGTGGGCAAAACCAACAAAGCGTTTACCGCCGGGAACATTTTAGGACTTACCTCACTCATCACCGTGCGCAAGGCAAATGAAAACAGGGTATCAACGGGGCTCAATATGATGTCTGCCCCAGGTTCCGCGAAAATTACGATAATGGCCAAAAGAGGCGGTGAGACAAAGCATATAGCCAAATGATTCGCAGCCTTCTTCGACGACATTTTTTACCACTCTGACATATCCATCATTGAGAATTGCATGCCATAAGCCCTGCATGCCGAAGAGCCGAGAGAAGACCAGAATAGCCAACAGGCCGCTGATTAATACGCCGTACCAGGGTGTACGGGTATATTGCGCCAGCTGTGCCAGGGTTTGACGATAATGGATAAGTGGATAAATTAAGGCTAACAGGGCTGCAGTCAGCGCAAACCACAGCCAACTGCCGTGAGAAATAAGATCAAAAAGGGCGTCCAGCTCACGAATGAGCATGGCAAGGAAAAAGCCGCCAACAAGAATATGACAGTAGCGCATGGCGTTATACTGCTTCGCAAGCCGAAAATGAATAAAAACGATGGCCGTTAAAACCAGCTCCTGTACAATTTCGGTGAGTGATAATTCAGAAATATTATAATCCCAAAAGTGGATATCGACCCAAAGGCACAATACCACGAATGCGCAGGCAGAAGCCGCGCCAAGAAAGAAGAGCAAGCTTTTAAATACAGTCATTAATATCACCCATTTTGTTTACGGCTAACAGGATAAATGACGATGATGTAAATGCTGTTCACTTTGTGCGGTATATACCCGTTATACTTCAAGTTGCCTGTGCGTTGGCTTTGTTACTCAGCCTGCGGCCTCGCCCCTTCGGGGCCAGCGTAAGCGCTGTTCAAGGCACGAGTACCTTGTCCTGCAACTCGAATTATTTAGGGTAATAATAACCTTTTTAACAGCTAACGCGGATTAGCGTATTTTGCGTCATGTTTTACGGGCATAACGCGAGCGCGACTGGAATAAACCGAGAGGCAGGTGGATATTGGCTGAGGGAGGGAAAATTATCTGGTTAATAAAGGACGCAGATCCCGGCGTCCCATTGCGGATAAGAACAGAACGGCTGGAATTACCCAACGGTGCTTCGCTTGCACGAGTCCAAAGAAATTGCGCGGCAGGTTGTGACTCTGGTATTGGCAGGCCGGGTAAGGCGTCAGCCGCCACCCGGTGAAGATCCGGGGAAGATGTTTAAACAGGTTTGTCATCACTCCCAAACCGGGCGCAGAGCCCGGTTTGTTGAGCCATACGCTTTCACACCTTAAGCAGTTTTACCGTGGCCTCAATGTCTATCTCATCTTCCGAAAAGATGAGGGTGGTTCCCTGGAAGGTGGTAATGGCCAGCTTTTTCACCGAGCGCATTTCGCCAGGCTTAGCGGTGGATTTTGGCCTGATGTTTCCCATCAACAGGCCTACGGAAAGGACCGCATTCTCTTTGTCGATGCGGGCATCGGCGGGCTCTTCCTCGCTGTACACCAGGAAAGATTTGATCGATGTAAGCTTAATCCGCTCGCCTGCAATATAGATATATTTGCTTTCCGGCAGGACTTTTACCCCATAGGCTGACAAACCCTTGTTATTGGTGGTGGGTTCGAAAGTGACTGCTGCATCTTTTTTAATGAGTTCAGGGTTGGCAACCTTAATCACATGAAAATAGCGATTATCGCCGTTTTCATCTTTGATAAATCCAAAACCTTTATCTTTAAACCACGTTGTGATCGTTCCGTTCATCGCCGTTACCGCCTGGTTAATCGTTTATCTACTCAATTTTTGCCGCGCGCAGTGTAAAGCACAACGCCTGCGCAGACCAGGCCTGAATCGCCGGTCTGCGCAGGCCCGCATTGCTTACCACATTAAATCATCGGGAACTTTAAAATCAGCATACGGATCGTCTTCGTCCTGCTCTTCCGCACTTAGCGCGCTGTTTAAGACAATGCTGCTGGCGTCGCGCTGGGCGATTTTATCGGCGACGCTTGCCGGGATAATCGCGTATTTGCTCTCGCCGTCGTTATCGCCGGCCAGACGCGCAATGGCGAGACGGCCGCTAATCAGCTGTGCCTGGGTGGGTTTATCCACGGCGATTTTTTTAATGAAGTTGTTATCCGTGAAGTTAAAATCAATATTGCCTTTTGAAATATCGATTTTATTCATTTCAATAAGCTGCTTAACCTGCGCTTTATACTCTTTCGAGAGCGCCGCCTGCTTTTGCTGCTCGCTAAGCTGCTTATCTCGCTCAAGCTGCGCTTTTTTATTCTCTTCCACTGCTTCTCTGGCTTCGCGAGCCTGAACGCGGGACTTTTTCGCCGTTCTCTGAACTTTGGCCATTTTTTTGCTGGTCACTAACCCGGCTTTAAGCATTTGTTCTTGTAAGGTGAGTTTTGTCATCTTCGTGTCTGAATCCGCTGAATAATGAGTGAGATTATACCTGCAAATGTCCGGGATGTACCAGGCGGTATGATGCGCATAAAGCAATTGCATAAAAAATCACTATTATCGCCATTTGTTTGCTATAAATGCATCTTTGTTGATTTTTTATGAGGTGTAGAGATGATTGTCAGAACCTGGCATGGTTGTGTTCCCGTTGAGTTTGGCGATGCGTTTGCGGTTCATTTGCAGGCGACAGGCGTACAGCATTCCCAGGGCATCAGCGGCAACGCGGGGCATTTGTCAGACGGGAAACGCAGGGGGAGTGGGAACACTTCTTCCTGGCAACGTACTGGCACAATCTGGATGCGGTCATCGCCTTTGCCGGTGAAGCGTATCATGTCGCAGTGACCTATGCGGATGATGAGCAATTCCACCTGTTGTCCGACCCTTACGTTTTTCAGTTTGACGTAGCTGAAGTCGTGGCGATTTGAGTCAGCGTTAGCATAAGCGCGCCGCAGGCAAAAAATTAAGGCCCGAAGGGCCTTATGATGGGTTATTTCCGTCCCGCCAGTAAACCAATCACCAGCCCGATAGCGCCGGCCGCCAGCAGTCCGGTCAGCGGATTTTCCCTTACGCGCTCGGAGACCTCTGAAACGGCATCCGACGCCTGAGCGGCGTACTTATGGGCCGCGCCTTTTAGCTGATGTTTAGGCGAATCAACCGCATCACCAAATTGCTGCTGGGCTTCCCCGGCGAATTCATTGACTTTGTTGCTCACTTTGTCCGCCAGATTCTGCGCGTCGTTTTCATACTCTTGTGATGACATGGGAGTCTCCTTTCGTTTGACTTATTTAAGTCTAGTGGCTCACAAGCGAAGTACAAATGCTCAGCCGTCGGCGAGCCTCACTCCAGGAATTTTCCACAACGTCCGGGATATAAACCAGGCTGCAGTTTCTGCCACAAAAGCGCTACCCTCTGGCGAAAAAAAAAACGTCACCAGAATGGGGGGATTGCCGTCATTTCAATTGATTAAGGTAATTCTTAGATATAAGATCCGTCGGGCGCGGGGGCAGGAAAGGCAGCAATTCATAAATAAGAACTATTGATGTTCACAATTCCTCTTTTTTCCTTCATCATTTGTCAGCTTTTACTCCTAATAATCAGCGCTTAGCTCAGCATAAGAAAGAAATTTTTTTACTCAAGGCCGGTATGAACTATAAGAAAGTACTGAAGAACACGTTGCTGCTTGCTCCCGTGGCGATCCTGAGTCTGCAAACCCCTGTCTGGGGCGCAGAAGCCACGAAAACGGCGACCTGCCAGAAGGCGTCGCCTGCGGTGGACAAAGAAGGCGTGCCGTTACCGCCCGTTGTTGGTAAAGAGGGCGCTCAGCCGGCCTCCGCTAAAGACAAGTCCGGCCACGGCGGCGCAACGGCCAATTGTCAGCCTGCGGCCATCGAAAATTAATCATTGACCTCAACCCGGGAGGGACATGGTGCACCCGTTAATTAAGGTGATGCTGGTTGGAGGGAAGGGCGACGGCCTGATGGTTAGCGTTGCCGATAACGCGACGGAGATTTCCGTGACGCCTGCGCAGTACGGCGCGAAATCCGGCCAGCCGCTGAGCTACAGAATCGTATCGCAGACCATTGACGATGAACGCTATTTTTTCGGCGTTTTCAACGAGAGCCATGAGGATACGGACAAACTCAAAAGAGTCGCGCTGACCCGCGGCATGAAAAAACTCTTCAGCTAAGCCGGAGCCGGGCGGCAAGCCGTCGTCCGGTCCGCGCCTGTTTTGTTTTCCTTTCGCCTCCGATACAGTAGCGCCAAACGCTTTTATCAGTTTCGGGAATCTATGATTAACCATATCCGGATAAAAAATTTCAGATCGGTCAGGGATATTGAGCTGGAACTCGGTGCGCTGAATATCGTCTTTGGCCCCAACGGCTGCGGTAAATCCAATATCTATAAAGCCATCCACCTGTTAACCGCCTGCGCCGACGGGAAGTTTTCCGGCTATATCAGCGATGAGGGCGGGCTGGAAAACATTATGTGGTCCGGGCCAGGCGCGCCGACCGACCGCTTTCCGCGGCGGCTGCAGATTGGCTGTCTGACCGACGAGTTTGACTACCAGCTGCAGGTGGGTTTTCCGGAAAAGCTGCCTTACCCTACCCAGTTTCAGCTGGATCCGATCGTTAAAGAGGAGTCGATCTGGCTGGCGGGATTTTCCCGACGTCCTTCATCGCGCGTGCTGGAGCGTAAAAACCAGGCGGCGTTCCTGGTGGATGTGAATGGCGAAAAGAGTACCTTTACCGACGCCATTTACGAGAATGAATCGATTTTTGGCCAACTGGGCGAGCCGCACCGTTTTCCTGAGGTCTCGCGGGTCAGGGAAACCATGCGCCACTGGCGCTTTTATCACGAATTCAATATTGGCAGACTCTCACCGCTGCGACACCCGACGGTAGGCTACCGCTCGCCGGTGCTCGACAGCGATGGGCACAACCTCGCCGCCGCCTTTCAGACCATCGTGGAAATCGGCGCCGAAGAGCTGCTGCATGAGATCCTCGGCGAAGCGTTTCCGGCGTGTACCTTTTATTGTGAAAACGAAAACTCGCGTTTCTCGATGAAGATGCGCCGTAACGGCGTCTGGCGGCCTTTACTGGCGGCGGAAATGTCCGACGGCACGCTGCGCTTCCTGTGCCTGGCGGTGGCGCTATTAAGCCCGCGCCCTCCGGCATTTCTGGCCATTAACGAGCCGGAAAACAGCCTGCATCGCCAGATGTTCCCGGCGCTGGCCCGGCTGATTGTCGAAGCGTCCCGCTATAGCCAAATCTGGTTAACCAGCCACTCCGCCGAGCTGGCTGAGCTGATTTCATCGATGGCGGAAGCGCGCCTTTACGGGCTGGAAAATAGCGACGGGGAAACGCGGATCGCCGGCTAGCGGCAACTGCCTTACGCGGCATCTTAACGGTGTATTGCCGACGCGCCGCCGGAGGGTTTCCGGCGGCCTGGCGTTATGCTGCGGCTGGGAGCAGGGTTTTGCTGCCTTTCAGGGTAAACAGCGAAATGACGGTAAAGCTCAGGGTAATACAGCCCAGGATCAGATAAGCCTGATGGAAGCCGACGGTATCATACATCCGTCCTACCCAAGCCGAGAGCACAACGCCCGACAGCTGTTTCGATAAATTAAAGCCGATCAGGAACAGCGTCGCCGAAAGTTTTGGGTTAAATGCCGACGAGATATATTTAAAGGTGCCAACCAGCAGGAAGGGGATCTCAAACATATGCAGCATTTTTAATATAATCACTTCCACCGCCGAGGTCGCGAAAGAGGAGCCTAAAATTCGGACTGACATAATTACCCCGGCAATTAACAGGGCATTCTTGGCGCCAATTCGGTTTATAATTGCCGGCGCGCAGAACATGATCAGCGCATTGAGTAATTCCCCACCGGTGGTCACGAAGCCAAACACTTCGGTGCCGCGCTGCGGGCTGGCGAAGAAGCCTTTAAAAAAGTTGGCGAACTGCTGGTCGAAAACGTCATAGACGCTGGCGACGCCAACGACATAAATAATAAAGCCCCAGAAGCGCGGCATCCGCAAGAGCTCGGCGGCGGTGCGCATGGAGAAAGCCTGACGGTTGACGCCCAGGGCGTCGATAACCTCGGCGCTATTGCTGCTTTCCGGCTTCGAGACCCACAGCAGCACGCCGAGGATCAGCGCGAAGCCGGAGGCGATCCAGAAGGTGATATTGGGGTCGATACTAAACAGAATGCCGGTGATCGAGGCGCACAGCGCCCAGCCGACGCAGCCGGAGACGCGCACTTTACCGTATTCAAAACGGTTGGCGCGGCTGACGCGTTCAATATAGGCTTCTACCGCCCCGGAGCCGCTGGAGAAGACGATCCCCAGATAGATCCCGCCCACCAGCGCGCCCGCGATGATATTCATCTGCAGCAGCGGAGAGAAAACAAAAATAAAGAAGGGGGCAAACAGGATTAATAAAATCGTAATCGTCCACAGCAGATGTTTGCGCAGGCCGAGCTTATCGGAAATCAGGCCAAACACCGGCTGGAAAATTATCGCGAATAGCGAAATGGAGGAGAAGACAATCCCCGTTTCGGTTTTGGTTAAATGGTTTACTTCCGCCAGCCATACCGGGAAGAAGGGGAAGTAGGCTGACATAATGAAATAGTAGAAGAAAAAGAACAGCATGAAATATATAAAATTATGCCGTTCTCGTGGCGCGAGTTCAGAGAGTTTCATTGTGAATATTCCATATTATTATGCCTGTAAGGTTGGGGGCTGGCGCCCCCGATTATTATTGGAAATGAATCGTTAACTGATATTGCCATTGTGTCTCAAGCAGCAGCCATTGCTGTAGTACGCTGGGTGTCCAGGAGTCATCGCCGCCGATGCCCATGTGTTGAGCATCGAGCGCGATCCAGACGCCGTTTTCCGGCTTCATCCTGTGCCAGTGATCGGTCTCCATTAACTGCGCGGTGCTGTAGGGCTGTACGGAGAAGTGGAAATCGCCCGCGACGTGCCAGCGCCCCCAGTCCAGCGCTTTGTTATCGCAGCGCAGGCCGTTTTCCGTCGGGAAAATGTACGGTGTGGTCATCTCTTCCAGCGGCAGCTGCCAGTGGGAGAAACAGGCGCTGGTGCGGCGGTCCGGATAGTTTTCATGCGGGCCGTAGCCGAGCCAGGAAACCGGTTGATGCTGGTCCGGAACCTGGAAATTCAGCCCGATGCGCGGCAGCGGCGGCAGGGTGCCGGCGCGTTCGCCATTGACCGCCAGATGCAGCTTGCCTTCGCCATCAAACGTCATCCGCCAGTGGCTGACAATCACCACTTCGTCGCCGCGCAGATAGTGCCAGCGGCTATCGATAACCACTTCATGGGCCAGGCGCTGGGCGTCGCACTGTACGCAGCGGGCGCTGAGGCCGTAGAGCCCGGCGCTCTTCCAGCGTTCAACCCAGGCGTTGGGGTCGATGCGCTCCACTTCGCTGACGCCGATATCGTTATCCAGCGGGGCGCGCACAAACTGGTCGCGCAGCGGCGTCAGCAGCTGTTCCACACCCTCTACCTGCCAGTGGGTCAGCAGGCCGCTCTCCCGGTCGATAGTCCATTGCTGCGAGCCGCTGCGTACGGTCCAGGCCGCGTCGCTGCTCTCCAGCGCTGGCGCCGTGCCGACGGGGGAAGGCCGGCGCAGCGCCAGCGGGGCGGCGAGCGGGAACTGCTGCCAGGCGACGCGATGCCCGGCGTCGGACCAGGTGGTGGCCTGCGGCTGGACAACCTCCAGCGTCAGCCACACCGCTTCGGCGCCCACGGGCAGCGTCAGCGCATCGCACAGCGTCAGCTCGCTCTGGCCTTCAGGGCTCAGCTCAAGCTTCACTTGACCCTCGGCAAAGGTTTCTCCGGCGGCCTGGACCTGCCAGCGCAGCGCTTCGTTATCGGTGGCGCGGAACAGATATTCGCTGCTGATGCTGATACGCAGCGGGGATTGCGCAAGCAGGGTAAACTGGAAGTACTGCTGCGCGTGTTTCGCTTCAATTAATGAAGGGTGCGGGCGGCGGTCGGGGAAGACCAGGCCGTTCATACAGAACTGGCGATCGTTCGGCGTATCGCCAAAATCACCGCCGTAGGCCCAGCCGATGCTGCCGTCGTCGAAGGTTTTGCTGATGGCCTGATCGGCCCAGTCCCAGATAAACCCGCCCTGCAGGCGCGGATAGTCGCGAAAGGCCTGCCAGTAATCAGCAAAGTTGCCGAGGCTGTTGCCCATCGCGTGGGCGTATTCGCAGAGGATCAGCGGGCGCTGCTCGCCCGGCAGACTGATCCACTTTTTGATCCCCCATTTCGGCACCGTCGGAATCCGCTGATCGCGCTCAACGCGGGCGTACATCGGGCAGATAATATCGGTGGTGGTGCTGTCGGCGCCTCCGCCCTCGTACTGCACCGGGCGGGAGGGATCGTTGCGCTTCAGCCAGTGATACATCGCTTCATGGTTGCCGCCGCCGCCGGATTCGTTCCCCAGCGACCAGATAATAATCGACGGGTGGTTGCGGTTGCTTTGCAACATCCGGCTGACGCGGGCGCTGAAGGCCGGCAGCCAGGCCGGATCGTCGGAAAGACGATTCATCGGCACCATGCCGTGGGTTTCAATATTGGCTTCGTCAACGACGTACAGGCCATAGCGATTGCACAGCTCGTACCAGCGCGGGGTGTTTGGATAATGCGAGCAGCGCACGGCGTTAAAGTTGTTCTGCTTCATCAGCAGGATGTCCTGCACCATATCCTCTTCGGTCACCACCTGGCCGCGCTGGTGATGGTGCTCGTGACGGTTGACGCCGCGGATCAGCAGCGGTTTGCCGTTTAACAGCAGCAGGCCGTTTTTGATTTCAACCCGGCGAAAGCCGATATCCCAGGCTTCAGCCTCGATCGTTTCATCGCCGCGGCACAGGGACACCACCGCCCGATAGCAGTTTGGCGTTTCCGCGCTCCACAGCGCCGGTCGCTCTACCGGCAGACGAATCGCCGCGCGTTCGGCATAGCTTCCGCGCTCATCGATAATCGGCGAACCCGGCGACTGCTGGTGGCTGGCGACCAGACGATCGTCATCCCACAGTTCGATCTTCACCGCCAGCGCCTCCAGCAGCGCGACCGGCGCGGCGACGCTTAAATTCACCAGCAGCTCGGCATCCCGGTAGAGCGCATCAAGCTGCGGCGTAAGCTGAACGTCGCAGAGGTGGAGGGTCGGTTTGTTCAGCAGCCAGACCGAACGGAAGATGCCGCTCATGCGCCACATATCCTGGTCTTCAAGCCAGGTACCCGCGCTCCAGCGCATCACCATCACGCAGATGCGGTTATCGCCCGGCTGAAGGTAGGGCGAGAGATCGAAAGCCGCGGGCAGGCGACTGTCCTGCGAATAACCGACCCATTCGCCGTTGCACCACAGATGGAAAGCCGAATTAACGCCGTCGAAGATAATCTGCGTCTGGCCGTCGGTTCGCCAGCTCTCATCGACGCTGAACGTCAGCGAGTAGCAGCCGGTCGGATTCTCCTCAGGTACGCGCGGCGGCGTAGTGTCGATCGGGTAGCGGACGTTGGTGTAGATCGGAGCGTCGTAGCCTTCCATTTGCCAGTTTGACGGCACCGGCGTACTGCGGCTGTCCGGCAGATCGTCTTCCAGCCAGCGGGCATCCACGTCAAACGGGCTGCGGGCCCAGGAGAACTGCCACTGGCCATCAAGCCGGCGGCGGAACGCCGAGGGCTGGTTTTTCCGCGCCGCGTCGGTATCGCGCCAGCTGGCGAAAGTCGGGTGGGCCGGTAAACGGTTGAGATGGGTAATGGTCTGGTTCTGCCAGTCTTCGCGGGCGAGAATCTGATGGAACGTTGCTGCTGCGGCGGAATGAGAGTCGTGTTGTTGCATACGTATTCCTGACGGATAAGTGATAAAAATGTCATTCGCTAGACAATATAATTTTGTTATCAGTTATTTTCGCTATAGCCGCAATATTGGCGAAAATGAAACCCACTGGCGATCACGAAAAGCTGGAAAAACAGCTGATTTTTGTCGTCTTTTAAACATAAAATGTTAGCGGACGACATTGAGGTTTTAATTCAGAAGGAGTGCACTATGCAGCGTCGCCTGGCAACGCTTGACGATGTGGCCCGCGAGGCCGGCGTGTCTCAGCAGACGGTCTCCCGGGTGCTGAATAATCCGGACGTGGTGTCTGAACGAACCCGCGATAAGGTCATTCGCGCGATGCAGGCGCTGCGCTACGTACCGAACCGTTCCGCTCAGCTGCTGGCGGGGAAATCCGCGCCGTCGATTGGGCTGATAACCGCTTCGCTGACGCTGCACGCGCCTTCACAAATCGCCGCGGCGGTGAAAAGCTACGCCGGTCTGCACCAGCTTGAGGTCTCGATTGCGATGCCGGTGCAGGTCGACTATCCGTCGCTGCAGGCGCGGCTTAATGAGTTTCGCGCCCAGCATATTCGCGGCGCGATTATCAGCCTGCCGCTCGAAAGCAGCCTCGCGGAGCGGCTGGTGGTGGAAAACCCCGATATCGCCTGCATGTTTCTTGATGTTTCGCCGGAGACCGACGTGTGCTGCGTGCGTTTCGATCATCGCGACGGCTGCGGCGCGTGCGTGCGGCATCTCTGGGACGCCGGGCACCGGGAGTTCGGCCTGCTGGCCGGGCCGGAGAGCTCGGTCTCCGCGCGCATGCGATTGAGCAGCTGGCGCGAGGCGCTGCATCGGCTGGGCGTCAGTAATGCGGTGACGGTGTTTGGCGACTGGAGCGCCGCCAGCGGCTGGAACAAAACGTTTGAACTCCTGCATCATCATCCGCGCATTAGCGCCATCGTGGTGGCTAACGATCAGATGGCGCTCGGGGTACTGAGCGCGCTGGCGCAGTTGAATCGCACCGGCAGCCAGGCGATCTCGGTCACCGGTTATGACGATACCGCTGACAGCCTCTACTTCCAGCCGCCGCTGACCACCGTCGCCCAGGATTTTAACGTTCTGGGAAAAAGGGCGGTTGAGCTGCTCATCCAGCTAATGGCTGCCCCGCAGATGAAGATCCGCGAGCTGCTGCCGACGCGCCTGATTATCCGCCAATCCACCTGGCCCTGCGCGGGCGCCAGGCAGGAGGAGCAAGAGAGTCTTGTCGCGCAGATCAAAGCGCTGGTGGAAAAGCTGTAAGCAACGGTCCGTTTAGCTTTCATTGATGTTGCGCGTGATAGCTTATCGGACAAGCGTACTCAGGGGGTTATGCCCTGAACGTAAAAATGCAAAACACAATCTATCCATGCAAGCATTCATTCACCGCCAGTCACATGGCGGTTTTTTTTGCCCGTTTTCGGTCGTTGTAATATGGCGTTATTTTATTTAGTTCTGCCAGCAGGTCGATTACTCGCCGCTGTTAAGCATAAATGCGCTGTTTTCACGCCGCGGTGTCAGAAAGTTTCCCCGGCTTATACTTTTTTATCCAGCATAAAATGCTGTTGACCGGGGCGGCAGGGCGCGCTTTTTTTAGCGCTATTCGGCTATGCTGAAAGCCAAAGCAGGCGAGTGAAAGGCAACGTCATGATGATATTAAAAGATAAAGAGCACGTGGACTCGGTTGACTGGCAGACGGTGGCGGAGATTATCGCCGCCGCAGGTCTCAATCAGCGGGACGTCGCGCTGGTGGAGCGCGCGTTTCGCCATAGTACCTTTTGCTGGTTTGGCTATGAAAACGGGCAGCTTATTGCCGTTGCCCGGGCGATTAGCGACCTGACCTGGTGCAGCTATCTGGCGGATGTCGCGGTGCACCCGCGCTGTCAGGGAAAGGGGTACGGGCAGCAGCTGATGCAATCGGTTAGCGATCGGCTGCGGCCGTTCGGCAAAACCTTCATCTACTCGGTGGTGGATAAAGTCGGCTTTTATCGCCGCTTTGGTTTTGAAACGCTGACCACGGGCATGGTCTGCGCCAGCGAAGAGGCGATAGCGCGTATGCGCGAGCAGGGATTTGTTGGCTAGTAAATACCGCTTAAAAAAACGCATTTACCAAACGGTTTAAATGGCTGCTGAATGAATCACTGCCATTACCCGCGCTGCTGAGGATTATTTCGCTGGCCCTTGCCGGTTGCTGCCGTAAATAATCGGATAAATTTAGTCGGCTACAGCCGGTCCAGTTAATTATGACAGATAGCCTGGGTTAAAAGGGTAAACTGTGTTACACAGTTCCATTCTCCTGGCAAACATCTGGATGGGATTATGCTGACAACTCTGATTTACAGAAGTCAGATGCATTTAACACAAGAAACCGATCTCATACTGCTGGTTGAAAAAGCGAATGCTGAGAACGCAGCACGCGGGATTACGGGCACACTTCTTTTAAAAGATAATGTTTACCTTCAGATACTTGAGGGGGATGAGTGCGTGCTTGAGCAGCTATTCAGCACGATCAAGCAAGACGATCGCCACCATCAGGTTGTCGAGCTGATGCGTGATTACGCGCCGCGCCGGCGCTTTGAAAACGTAGGGATGATGTTTTTTGACCTGAATAAACTGCAAAGCGCTGACGTCCTGACAAAGGTTCGCCAGCTTAGCCAACTGAAAGGTTATCTTTCCACCGAAGAGCGCGTCTATAAATTTATCCATACTTTTATCAGTCAAAAAAGCGCTGCCGCGCCGTCACCCTTTTTACGGCCTGACAAATGGTCGCTTCATTCGCGTAAACATGCATTTCATGCGCCGCAAGAATCGTTTTTTGCCGGTCAATGCTGTCAGTTTGCTTTCCAGCCCATTATCGAACCGTTGGCCGGGAATATCACTTCGCTTGAAGCGCTTATTCGTGATAAAGACGGCGGTAGTCCCGCCAATTTCTTTGCCTTGATTCCGCCAGAGCAACGTTATAAAGTTGATCTCAAAGCGAAATCAGTTGCCTTTGCCCTGGCGAAAGAAATCAATATTGGCGACCATAAAATATCCATTAATATCCTTCCGATGTCTCTGGTTGTTATTCCTGATGCCATTGAATACCTGTTGCAGGAAATAAAAAAACAGGGTCTTGAACCCGAACAGGTGATCGTGGAGGTGACGGAAGATGAAATGATCTCCGGTTTTAGCCAGTTCAGCAGCGCGATAAAAAAACTGCGCGTCTCTGGTATGGGGCTGGCAATTGATGACTTTGGCGCCGGTTATGCTGGACTCTCGTTGTTGACAAAAATTCAGCCTGATAAAGTTAAAATCGACCGCGAGATTATTACCGATATCCATCAGAGCGGCCCTAAACAAGCGGTGGTAAGATCGATTATCAACTGCTGCCGTGAACTTGAGATTGCGGTGGTTGCTGAAGGCATAGAGCGGATAGAGGAGTGGTGCTGGCTCGAATCTGCGGGTATTAAACGTTTCCAGGGCTTTTTATTTGCCATGCCGAAAGTCAACGGCGTCGGTGACATACGCTGGCCTGGGGAAAAGTGAAGCCTGATTTGCCTTAATGTACCGAGCGGTTTGCCTCCAACAGCAGCGCAGGCGAGGAGACATTGCGTATTCCGCCTGGAGTATCCCTATTTTTTGAAGCTGAACCGGCCAATAGTTGCTGATGGCCGGTAAGCTCATGACTAACCGCAAGCCCTGCATATTCCCAATCTATAACAGACTGACCCTTGTTAATCATCAAGCCTGTCATGACTGATTTCATCTTCGTGGGTGCTTATCAACTGCGTGAGCGCTATTTGTTCCTGAAACTTGGTCAGAAGCAGTTCTGCGTCCGTCTTCAGAACGTCTTCAGATGATTCCAGTACCGAATTTATCGCTTTCGTTACGCTGCTAACTAATTCCGCGACGCCGCCTTCCTTGCCGATAGCGAGCATCAGCGCGCTAATGAGCAAAGACTGCGCCTCGACCTGGGCAGCAAGCTGCTTACTTTCGGCATCCATGGCGGAAATTTTAGCAATTATGCTGAGAATGACATTATTCATTGTATCCCTCAAATCAATAAGTTAGAGCGGGTTGTTGATGGCTATATTCGCTGTTGATAATCCGAATTAACCATAGAACATAAATATGCCAGAAAAAATATCGGTAGCGTTAGTCAGGTTTTGGACATCACCAAAGTAAAGCATGAAAACGCGCCGGTCCCACTTCCATTTTCCTCCAACGATCGCGCCCGACAGAGCGCAAAGGAGCATGAAGAGTGCGGTTGTTGAAAACAAAGACGCCAGGCTTGAGGTCGTGTTTAGCCTGGCCGACCTCTGATGTTTCTTGCTTCAGCATCAACTCATACAGGGGACAGGAAAATGTGCGGATGTTTAACCAGCAGGACAAGCTCGTTGGCAAGAGCGGCTGGCTCTGTTCAACGAGATACAGCATGGGCTGACGCCAGACCATGAATATGGCTCATATTGTAATGAAATTAACTCGCTTTCACTCATCTAATGGCTCTGGCATAACATGCTGTATTCGATATAGATAATATGAAGATGAAGACTGCTTATGGAAGCCTGCGCCAGCCTGCAACCATCAGAAAGGACTGCAGTTTTTATCTCAGAACTTAGGATGCACATCTGCAATGAATCAACAATTTACCTTTACTATTAAACGCACTCTCTTTGATGAAAACTATAACCCCTCAGAAAATACGCGTATTACAACCAACTTTGCTAATTTAGCAAGAGGGGAAAATCGCCAGGAGAATCTGCGCAATACCTTAGTCATGATTGACAATCGTTTCAATACGCTGGCGCACTGGGATAACCCCAAAGGCGATCGCTATGCCGTTGTGCTGGAAATTATTTCAGCCGAAATGAATATCAGCGCCACCGGCGATACCTTTCCGGTGATTGAAATATTGCAAACCAGCATTATTGATAAAAAGACCGATGAACGTATTGCGGGTATCGTTGGCAATAATTTCTCTTCGTACGTTCGCGACTACGACTTTAGCGTATTGCTGTTAGACCATAATAAAGGACGCGCAGGTTTTAGCCTTCCGGAAGGATTCGGCGATTTGCACGGCAACATATTTAAACATTTCGTCAATTCAGCGGAGTACAAGGCCAATTTCAAAAAATCACCGGTTATTTGCCTTAGCGTCTCCAGCAAAGACACCTATCACCAGACCGGAAATCAACATCCTGTCCTGGGGCTCGAATACCGCCCAGAGGGTTCATCGTTGACTGAGCAATATTTTGGCAAAATGGGCCTGAAGGTTCGCTACTTTATGCCGAAAAACAGCGTTGCGCCTTTGGCCTTTTATTTCTCAGGGGATTTGCTGAGCGATTACACGAGCCTTGAGCTGATTAGCACCATCAGCACGATGGAGACGTTCCAGAAGATATACCGCCCGGAGATCTACAACGCCAACTCTGCCGCAGGACTCTGCTATCAGCCCGATCTGCATCATCAGGACCATTCATTAACCAAAATTGTTTACGATCGTGAAGAGCGCAGCCAGCTGGCGGTAGAGCAGGGGAAGTTTACCGAAGAGCACTTTATTAAACCGTATAAAAATATTCTGCAGCAATGGTCTGCTCATTACGCTCTTTAAGACATCGCATATATAAGGCTATCGATAATGACAAAATTATTACCCACTTCAACAGCCGGCAGCTTACCGAAACCGTCCTGGCTTGCAGAGCCTGAGAAACTGTGGTCCCCATGGAAACTGCAGAATGAAGAGTTAATTGCCGGGAAAAAAGACGCGCTGAGCCTGTCCTTATTTGACCAACTGCGCGCCGGTATCGACATCGTCAGCGATGGCGAGCAAACCCGTCAGCACTTTGTTACTACGTTTATTGAGCACCTCAGCGGCGTCGATTTTGAAAAACGCGAAGTCGTTAAAATCCGTAATCGCTATGATGCGAGCGTTCCGACCGTCGTGGGCGCCGTCGAGCGTCAAAAACCCGTTTTTGTCGAAGATGCGCGTTTTTTACGTCAGCTCACCAGCCAGCCGATTAAGTGGGCGCTGCCGGGTCCCATGACCATGATTGATACGCTCTATGACAATCACTATAAGAGCCGCGAAAAACTGGCCTGGGAATTTGCGAAGATACTTAATCAGGAAGCCAGGGAGCTGGAGGCCGCCGGCGTCGACATTATTCAGTTTGATGAGCCAGCCTTTAATGTGTTTTTTGATGAGGTTAATGATTGGGGCATCGCGGCCTTAGAAAGAGCCGTTGAAGGGCTAAAATGCGAAACTGCGGTACATATCTGCTATGGATACGGTATCAAAGCGAATACCGACTGGAAAAAGACCCTGGGAACAGAGTGGCGACAATATGAAGAAGCGTTTCCTAAGCTGCAAACCTCCAGCATCGATATCATCTCGCTGGAATGCCATAACTCACGTGTTCCCATGGATCTGCTTGAACTGATTCGCGGTAAAAAAGTGATGGTTGGAGCCATCGACGTGGCGACCAATGCGATCGAAACGCCGGAGGAAGTCGCCGCGACCTTACGTAAAGCGCTGCAGTTTGTGGATGCCGATAAGCTTTATCCTTCAACCAACTGCGGCATGGCGCCGCTATCGCGTCCAGTGGCGAGCGGCAAGCTCAATGCCCTAAGCGCCGGGGCGGAAATTATCCGCCGGGAGCTGCAGGCTAAATAGAACCCTGGCAAAGGGCTGGAAGCCTCGCCGCAGCTGACGGATGTCCAGCGAACGGTATGAAGGTATGCGAAATGCTTCTGGCTCTGATTTCATCATTCGCTGACCGGGCATAATCAGTACGTCGTGCCGGGCGCTACTTAAAATATTTATCGAGGGGATCGTGGTGGCGGTATTTTCGGAAGAAAAACAGCCAGTAGACACAACCCAGAGTAGCGCCCAGCCCGGCAAACTGCAGATAAAGTATTTTACGTCGGGCAAGCAGGTCCATAAATGAATACGCGCCTTTCCACATATCAATAATGCCACCGTTTATCACCAGGTCTGTAAACAGCGCAAGCCCCGGCAGAGCAACCGCGTACGCCGCCATAAGGTATAAAAGCGCCGCAATCCTCATTTTGGTATTGATGTGCATATTCTGCCTCCTTGCTCATGATGACAAAGCATAACATAGCCTATCAACGATCGGCATCGAGTGGGCTGTTGAGGGATGTTCGGACGGAGTTTCTCCTGGTGACTGATACGATAAATTATCGTGTATAAGGTGGTTCATCGATCGGCAAGCCAAAAGCAGAACGCCCCCTGGTGCATTGGCAGCAGGGGGCGTTTACGGGTGGGGATTATCGTCGTTCATCAGTCATCCCATTTGTGGCTCAGGTATGCGGCAAGAAATCCAAAGAACAGAATGGTTCCCAGAACTGCCATAAATACATGCATATTTCCCAGCATGATTAACCTCCATTAGTTTTGCTATGCGCTATGTTGTCCTCATTGAACGGGTTTACGGTTGTTGGATACATCTTAACCCGACTAATCTAAACAAACGCTTAACAAATTGCCCGGCGTGACTATTATCCATGTGAATCACTCCCCCTTTTTACCCGCCAGCGCGCTTTTCCTGTACTGCAACGGGCTAAGGGCAAACTGCTGGCGGAAGTGATGGCGCAGGGTGCTGGCATTTGAGAAACCGCAAAGCTCGGCAATCTGCTCAACGCTCAGCCGGCTGTGGGTCAAGTGCTGCGTGGCGCGCTGAAGGCGCTCGTCAAGCAGCCAGCGGGCGGGGGTTTTGCCGGTGGCGTCTTCGAAACGGCGTAAAAACGTGCGATGCCCCATGCCGGCTCTTTCCGCCAGCGAGGCCACGGTGTGGCCAGCGGCGAGATTCTGGTGCAGGAAATCAAATAATTGCCCCAGCCTCTGGCTCTCCCGCGCTTTGGCCACCGGGCGAACAATCTGCTGCGCCTGCCCGCCGTCGCGATGGGGGGAAACCACTAACCGTCGGGCGACAAGATTCGCCGCTTCGACGCCGAAGTCCTCGCGCACCAGGTGCAAACATAAATCGATACCCGCGGCGCTGCCTGCGGAGGTCATGACGCCTTCGGCGCCGACGTACAGCACGTCATCGATCACCTCAATGCGCGGAAACCGCGCCCGCAGCTGGTCGGTATAGCGCCAGTGGGTGGTCGCCTGGCGGCCGTTCAGCAGCCCGGCCGCGGCCAGAACGAAAACCCCGGAGCAGATAGAAATTATCCGGCAGCCTCGCGCATGGGCGGCGAGCAGCGCCTCGCACAGCGCTGGCGGCACGGGGGAGTCAATACCGCGCCAGCCGGGCACCACGATGGTGTCCGCTTCGCCTAACAGCGCCATACCGCCGTCGGTCATGAGCCGAATTCCGCCGGTTGCCCGCAGCTCACCGTCGTCGACGGCGGCTACGGCAAAGCGATACCATCGTTCGCCCATCTCCGGGCGCGGCAGGCCGAAGATCTCTACGGCGACGCCAAATTCAAAGGTACACAGGCCATCGTAGGCGAGGGCAACAACCCGGTGGCGTGACAACGTCACGGATGGGATTGTCAGGATTTCAGCGTTTTCAGTCATGGTTCTCGGCAGATGTCGCGCAGGCGGTTAATTAAAGTAGTGGTATCACAGACAAGGAGAAGATGCCATGAGTGTTGTAACCGCTATTGCCCCCGCCAGTTCTACCGACGCCGCCGCCTGGTTTCGTCATAAGCTAAGCCTCGAGACCGACTGCGCCGATGTCTACAGCGCGATGCGCGAAGGAGAAACGGATTTTGTTCTGCTGCACGTCGTCGGCAGTGAGGAAACCTTTGCCCGTCGTCATCTCCCGGGCGCCCTGCATTTACCGCACCGACAAATTGATGAAACCAGAATGGCGCAGTGGCCTGATGACACGCTGTTTGTGGTCTACTGCGCCGGGCCGCACTGCAACGGGGCGGACGTCGCCGCCATGAAGCTGGCTCTGCTGGGGCGCCCGGTAAAAATGATGCTCGGCGGCCTGACCGGCTGGGAAGATGAAGGGTTGCCTTTCGCAAAGTGAATTTATTTCATGTGCCATGAAATATTGTCGTTTGCCGATGAAACCTCTGCATGCCAGTATCTGGACATATAGCCATCCAGAAGTCTATAAATTCAAATAATGAACTATCACGGTGGGTAATTAACTTTGCCCGCCGCTAAGGAGACACCATGCAACGTCATCAGGCCCCGTTCCGCGCAGATATTGTCGGCAGCTTTTTACGTCCGGACGCCATCAAACAGGCCCGTCAGCAGCTGGCCGCAGGCACCATCGACGCGCAGCAGCTGCGGCAGATAGAAAATGAGGCGATTCGCGTTCTGGTGCAGCAGCAGTGCGAGTGCGGGCTGCATGTGGTCACCGACGGTGAGTTCCGCCGCGCGTGGTGGCACTTTGATTTCTTTGACGGACTACAGGGCGTTGAGCGCTACGATTCAGAAAAGGGTATTCAGTTCAACGGGGTACAGACCAAAGCGCACGGCGTTCGCGTCACCGGTAAACTGGCCTTTGGCGATCACCCGATGCTGGAAGATTTTCGCTATCTGAAGAGCATCAGCGGCAGCGCTCAGCCGAAGATGACCATTCCCAGCCCGAGCGTGCTGCACTTCCGCGGCGGCCGGAAAGATATCGACGCGACGGTGTATCCGGATCTCGCCGACTATTTCGATGACCTGGCAACCACCTGGCGCGATGCCATTCGCGCCTTCTACGATGCGGGCTGCCGCTATTTACAGCTTGATGACACCGTCTGGGCCTACCTCTGCTCCGATGAGCAGCGACAGCAGGTGCGCGAGCGCGGCGAAGACCCGGATGAGCTGGCGCGCATTTATGCCCGCGTTCTGAATAAGGCCCTGGAAGGGAAGCCTGAGGATCTGACCGTTGGCCTGCACGTGTGTCGCGGTAACTTCCGCTCGACCTGGATCTCCGAGGGCGGCTACGAGCCGGTTGCGGAAGTGCTGTTCGGCGGCGTTAACATCGACGCGTTCTTCCTCGAATATGACAATGACCGTTCCGGCGACTTCGCGCCGCTGCGCTACATTCGCCCCGGCCATCAGCAGGTGGTACTGGGCCTGATCACCACTAAAAACGGGGAGCTGGAAAACCCGGAAGGGGTGAAGGCTCGTCTGCAGGAGGCGGCGCAGTACGTCCCGCTGGCGCAAATTTGCCTCAGCCCGCAGTGCGGTTTTGCTTCCACCGAAGAGGGTAACTCTCTGACCGAAGCCCAGCAGTGGGATAAAGTCCGCCTGGTCACCGGCATCGCCGCGCAGGTCTGGTAATCTCTCCATAGCGCAGCGTTGCACTATTTTAAGGCAACGCTGTGCACCCGCCTTTATTTTCCCCGTATTCTGCCGCGCTTTCAGACGCTTTCACAACCTGGCATCGTTTTTGCCTTATCACTTCCGGTGAGTCGTTAATTCATTTTTTTGATTTTGCGCTATTCAGGAGTGACACACATGCAGCGTCGAACACTATTAAAAGCTTTTGCTCTCTCCGCCTCTGTTATTAGCATGGGCTTCTCCTTACAGGTTTATGCCGCCGACACCATTAAAGTCGGCATTATGCACTCGCTTTCCGGGACGATGGCGATTTCTGAAACCCCGCTGAAAGATGTCGCCCTGATGGCTATCGATGACATCAACGCCAAAGGCGGCGTACTGGGTAAAAAACTGGAACCGGTAGTGGTGGATCCGGCATCAAACTGGCCGCTGTTCGCCGAAAAAGCGCGTCAACTGCTGACGCAGGATAAGGTGGCGGCGGTGTTCGGCTGCTGGACCTCCGTATCGCGCAAATCGGTTCTGCCGGTATTTGAAGAGCTGAACGGTTTGCTCTTCTACCCGGTACAGTATGAAGGCGAAGAGATGTCGCCGAACGTCTTCTACACCGGCGCGGCGCCAAACCAGCAGGCGATTCCGGCGGTGGAATACCTGCTGAGCGAAGACGGCGGCGGGGCGAAACGCTTCTTCCTGCTCGGTACCGACTACGTCTACCCGCGTACCACCAACAAAATTCTCCGCGCTTTCCTGCACGCCAAAGGCATTCAGGATAAAGACATCGAAGAGGTCTATACCCCGTTCGGCTATAGCGACTATCAGACTATCGTCGCCAATATCAAGAAGTTCTCCGCCGGCGGTAAAACCGCGGTGGTCTCTACCATCAACGGTGATTCCAACGTTCCGTTCTATAAAGAGCTGGCTAATCAGGGGCTGAAAGCGACGGACGTGCCGGTGGTGGCCTTTTCCGTGGGCGAGGAGGAGCTGCGCGGGATTGATACTAAACCGCTGGTGGGCAACCTCGCGGCGTGGAACTACTTCGAGTCCGTCGATAACCCAACCAATAAACAGTTTGTTGCCGACTATCGCGCTTACGCCAAAGCCCACAAGCTGCCAAACGCCGATACCGTGGTAACCAATGACCCGATGGAAGCGACCTGGGTTGGCCTGCACATGTGGGCGCAGGCGGTGACGAAAGCAGGATCGACCGATGTCGACAAGGTGCGTGATGCCATGGCCGGCCAAACCTTCAAGGCGCCGTCAGGCTTTACCCTGACCATGGATGCCACCAACCATCACCTGCACAAGCCGGTAATGATTGGCGAAATCGAAAGCAACGGCCAGTTTAACGTGGTCTGGCAGACCGAAGAGCCGGTACGCGCCCAGCCGTGGAGCCCGTGGATTGCCGGGAATGATAAAAAGCCGGATCACCCGGTTAAAACCGTCAGCAACTAAGCGTTAGACCCCGGCGCCGCGCCGGGGTGAATGATTCAGTCTTCCGGGCCCGAAGCCCGGATTTCCCCGAAAAGGAGAACGACCATGAACGCATTACGCCTCATGTGTTACTTCGCGCTGCTGATGGTCTTGATACCGTGGCGGGCGCAGGCAGCGGACGCCGACGATTTTGTGGCGGCCAATCGCAGCCAGCAGGCTCAGCTGCTGGAACAGTGGGCCGCCGCGCCCGAAGCGCCGCGTTTACCGCTGCTGCGGGCGCTGAAAAGTGAAACATTGCAATCCGATAGCGGCGGTCATGCGTTCAGCAAACAGGGCGACAGCCTGCTGGCGCTGGGCGCGGTTCCGGCGCCCGTCGGCCCAACAAAACCGGTGCGCCTGACCAATCGCCTGCGTAACCTGGCGGCAGGCGCGCTGGCGACGCATCTCCTGGTTAGTGACAACGTCACGGAAAGGGCCGCGGCGGCGAAAACCCTGCAGCGCGAAGCGACGCCTGAGATGGCGGGGCTGCTACAGCAGCGTCTGACGGCGGAAACCGACGGCGCGGTGAAGTCGCAGCTGGAAATTGCGCTGGCCCGTTTACAGCTTGTCAGTCCTCAGCCCGCACAGCGGCTGGCGGCCATCGAGCTGCTCGGCCACTCCGGTGACCCGGAAACTCAGGCGCTGCTGACGCCGTATACCGATGCCCGGCATGAGCCGGACCCGGCGATTCGCGCGGCGGCCCAGGAGAGCCTGAGTAAAATCCAGCACCGCCTGCTGCTGGGCGATCTTCTCGGCCAGGCTTTTATGGGCCTCTCCCTCGGTTCTGTCCTGCTGCTCGCCGCGCTCGGTCTGGCCATCACCTACGGTCTGCTCGGGGTGATCAATATGGCCCACGGCGAGATGCTGATGATTGGCGCCTACAGCTGCTGGCTGGTTCAGCAGGCGCTGGCGCAGCTGGCGCCGCAGTGGCTGGCCTTCTATCCGCTGATTGCGCTGCCGGTGGCGTTCCTGATCACCGGCGGTATCGGTATGGCGCTGGAACGCACCGTGATCCGTCATCTGTACGGGCGCCCGCTTGAGACGCTGCTCGCCACATGGGGGATCAGCCTGATGCTGATCCAGCTGGTACGGATGCTATTTGGCGCGCAGAACGTTGAGGTCGCCAATCCGGCATGGCTCTCCGGCGGCGTGCAGGTTCTGCCGAATCTCATTCTGCCGTGGAACCGTCTGGCGGTACTGGTTTTCGTGCTGCTGGTGCTGCTGTTTACCTGGCTGACGCTGAACAAGACCCGGCTAGGGATGAACGTGCGGGCGGTAACGCAAAACCGCGCGATGGCGGCCTGCTGCGGCGTGCCGACCGGACGGGTCGATATGCTGGCGTTTGGCCTCGGTTCGGGGATCGCGGGGCTGGGCGGCGTCGCGCTGTCGCAGCTCGGTAACGTCGGGCCGGAGCTGGGCCAGGGCTACATTATCGACTCCTTCCTCGTGGTGGTGCTCGGCGGCGTTGGTCAGCTGGCGGGCAGCGTGGCGGCGGCGTTTGGTCTTGGCATCTTTAACAAAATCCTTGAACCGCAGATGGGAGCCGTGCTGGGTAAGATCCTGATTCTGGTCTTGATTATCCTGTTTATCCAGAAACGTCCCCAGGGACTGTTCGCCCTCAAAGGGAGGGTTATTGACTGATGAGCCAACCTATTACCTTAACGCTGGCGCGCAAAGCGCCGCGCCCGCTGCGCTGGTTCGGCGTGCTGCTACTGCTGGGCCTGCTGAGTATGCCGTTTCTGGCGCTGCTGCCCGCCACGCATCCGCTGGCGGTCTCCACCTGGCTGCTGACGCTGACCGGCAAGATCCTCTGCTACGCCATTGTCGCCGTGGCGCTGGATTTGGTCTGGGGCTATGCCGGGATGCTCTCGCTTGGCCATGGGATCTTTTTTGCCCTCGGCGGCTACGCCATGGGCATGTACCTGATGCGCCAGGCGGCGGGCGACGGATTGCCGGCCTTTATGTCGTTTTTGTCGTGGAGCGAGCTGCCGTGGTTCTGGTGGGGCACCCAGCATTTCGCCTGGGCTATGCTACTGGTGGTGCTGGTGCCCGGCCTGCTGGCGCTGGTTTTCGGCTGGTTTGCCTTCCGCTCGAAAATCAAAGGCGTCTATTTTTCGATTATGACCCAGGCGCTCACCTACGCCGGGATGCTGCTATTTTTCCGTAACGAAACCGGCTTTGGCGGTAACAACGGTTTTACCGGCTTTACCACGCTGCTCGGTTTCTCCGTCACCGCCATCAGCACGCGGGCGGCGCTGTTTATGGCCACGGTACTGCTGCTGTTGCTCACCCTGTGGATTGGCTATTTGCTGGCGCAAAGCAAATTTGGCCGCGTGCTGACGGCGGTGCGCGATGCTGAAAACCGCCTGATGTTCTGCGGCTACGACCCGCGCGGCTTTAAGCTGCTGGTATGGACCCTTTCAGCCGTACTGTGCGGCCTGGCGGGGGCGCTGTACGTGCCGCAGGTCGGGATCATCAACCCCAGCGAAATGTCGCCGACCAACTCTATCGAAGCGGCCATCTGGGTGGCGCTCGGCGGTCGCGGAACCTTAATCGGCCCGGTGCTCGGCGCGGGGCTGGTCAACGGCGCGAAAAGCTACTTTACCGTGGCGATGCCGGAGTACTGGCAGCTCTTTCTGGGGCTGATTTTTATTATCGTGACGCTGTTTTTACCGCGTGGCGTTATCGGCCTGCTGCGTAAAGGAGATCGCTGATGCCATTGGATGAAGAGCTATTTACCCGCCAGCTGCCGACGGACCGCTTTCGCGAGCAGACCGATCCGGTACTGCAGCTGGAAGAGATTAACGTCAACTTTGACGGTTTTCAGGCGTTGACCAACCTGTCGCTGCAGATTGGCGTGGGCGAGCTACGCTGCGTGATTGGGCCGAACGGCGCCGGTAAAACCACCCTGATGGACGTCATCACCGGCAAAACCCGGCCGCAGAGCGGCAGGGCGCTTTACGATCAGTCGGTGGACTTAACAATCCTCGATCCCATCGCCATCGCCCGCCAGGGCATCGGGCGCAAGTTTCAGAAACCGACGGTCTTTGAGGCGCTGACGGTGGCAGAGAATCTCGAACTGGCAATGAAAGGTGATAAATCGGTGTGGGCCAGCCTGCGGGCGCGCCTGAACAGCGAGCAGGCCGACCGAATCAGCGAAACCCTCCGCCTGCTGCGGCTGGAGGGCGAACGCTATCGGCCGGCGGGGCTGCTGTCGCACGGGCAAAAGCAGTTTCTGGAAATCGGCATGCTGCTGGTACAGGAGCCGCATCTGCTGCTGCTGGACGAACCCGCCGCCGGGATGACCGATGCGGAGACAGAATATACCGCCGAGCTGTTCCGCACCCTTGCCGGGCAGCATTCGCTGATGGTGGTCGAGCATGATATGGGCTTTGTCGAGACCATCGCCGACAGGGTGACGGTGCTGCATCAGGGACAGGTGCTGGCGGAAGGGTCGCTGCGCGAGGTGCAGGCCAACGAACAGGTGATTGAAGTTTATCTCGGACGCTAAGGAGCGCGGATGTTACAGGTTAATCAACTACATCAATATTATGGCGGCAGCCATATCCTGCGTGGAGTGGATTTTGCCGCTCGCCAGGGCGAGATCACCTGCCTGCTCGGGCGCAACGGGGTGGGAAAAACCACCTTGCTGAAGTGCCTGATGGGGCTGATCCCGGCGCGCAGCGGCGAGGTGCTGTGGCAGGAGAAGAATATCACCCACCGTAAACCGCACCAGCGGGTGCAGTCGGGGATCGCCTACGTGCCCCAGGGGCGGGAGATTTTTCCGCGCCTGACGGTGGAGGAGAATCTGCTGATGGGGCTGTCCCGCTTTCCCGCCCGCGACGCGCGCGCGGTGCCGGAAGAGATTTATCAGCTGTTTCCGGTGCTGAAAACCATGAAGCAGCGGCGCGGGGGCGATCTTTCCGGCGGGCAACAGCAGCAGTTGGCCATTGGCCGCGCGTTGGCCAGCCGTCCGCAGCTGTTGATTCTTGATGAACCGACGGAGGGCATTCAGCCGTCGGTGATTAAGGAGATTGGCGAGGTGATTCGTCAGCTGGCGAACCGCGGGGATATGGCGATTCTGCTGGTCGAGCAGTTCTATGATTTTGCCGCCGGTCTGGCGGATCGCTATCTGGTGATGTCGCGCGGCGCGATTATCCAGCAGGGCAACGGCGGCGATATGGAAGCCGAAGGCGTCCGCGGGATGGTCACCATTTAACTCGCCCCGGATGGCGGCCTCCCCCCGGCTCGCGCTGCGCTTAGCCGGGCTACAGGTATACAGCAGTCTGCTGGCCCGTAGCCCGGGCAAGGCGCTTGCGCCGCCCCGGGGAGCTCACCACAGGCCGCATTGGATATGGCTCCCGGATGGCGGCTGACGCCTTATCCGGGCTACCGCTCGCAGACGGCGATGAACCCGTAGCCCGGGCAAGGCGCTTTGCGCCGCCCCCGGGGAGTTCGCCACAGGGCGCATTGGATATGATTTCCCGGAGGCGATGCTGCGCATCTGTCCGGGCTACCGCTCGCAGACGGCGATGAACCCGTAGCCCGGGCAAGGCGCTTGCGCCGCCCCCGGGAAAAGCGCGCAGAGGGCTATTTGCGCAGCAGCCGCTGCAGGCGCGCCTGACGCCAGCGATTAATCCATTCGCCAAAAACAAACAGGCGCAACCCTTTAACCACCAGCAGCGCTCCCCAGACGATCGCCACCCATGCGGACCAGTAGCTCTCTGCGCCGCTCAGCCAGTTCAGCAGCGCCAGCAGAACGCAAACGACGACGGCCACCGTCAATGAACGGTAAAAACGGCTCTCGCGTTCGACGCGCGCTTTGGCTTCCTCAATACGTAAATCCAGCGACGCTTCGTGGCCCGCCGGCGATTCGCCGCTAATCTCGGCGACGTTAACTTCAAATACCGCCGCAAGCGCGCTGAGCGTCTCGAGGCCGGGACGGTCGCCGTTCTCGATGCGCTGAATGGTGCGCACGCTGACGCCGGCCAGTTCGGCAAGCTGCTCCTGCGACCAGGCGCGCTGCAAACGTAATTGTTTAACCTGATGACTACTGTTCATTGTTTCTATCTCCGGGTGAAAACCTGAGATGGAGTATCATCGAGCGGGCTGTCGGGCACCACGATCGAAACCCGACAGGGACGCGACAGCAACCTGACAGCCGCACGGCGCCCGGCATCAGGCGCGGGCGACCGCGCTACCGTTCCACGGACGAACGTTCATGCCGCGGAAAATCATCAGCCATGCGGCGATAATCGCCAGCATCAATATCACAAACAGCGACCAGTGCGGCAGATGGGTCAGAATCGTTCCGGTCAGCATCGGGTTAAACGCCGCCCCCAGCCAGCCCAGCGACTGGGCGGAAAAGTAGCTGGCTTTCATGCCCGGCGGCGCAATGTTATCGATCAGCATATATTCCCCCGGCGCGTAGATAACCTCTCCGAGCGTAAAAATGGCGGCGGAGACGCCCCACAGCAGCAGGCTGTTATCGGAAATAACAAAACCGCCCAGCCCGAGCACAAAACAGACCGTTCCAAAGGTCATCAGCGGGCGAATATTGCGGGCGGTAAGGCGACGACCAACCGCATACTGCAGCGCCACCACCACGGCCGCGTTAACCGGCAGTACCACCGCAACCACTTTTTCGGCAAAATCGCTGTCCGCTACCACCAGCACATACTGGGAAATGCAGGAAGCGAAAGAGCCGCCGACAAAGGAGGCCAGCAGGCCGGAAAGGGTAAACCACAGCAGAGCGCGATCGCGCAGCAGCACCGACGGCGACCACTGGACCGCGTTATCCTGAGCAATCGCGGCGCTGGTGCGCTGCACGAACAGCTGAATAAATACCAGCGGAAGGGCGGCGCAGCCGGCTGCCAGCCAGAACGGCAGGTTAATACTGTGCATGACCAGCAGAGTGCCGATAGGCGGCCCAACGGTCCAGCCAATATTGAGAAAGGTATAGTTAAGGGAAAAAATCTGCGCCTTCTTTTCCGGCGACAGCACGTCGGCAAACCACGCTTTCAGCACGGTTGAGAAGACGGAGTAGGCGCAGTTAATCAGCGCGAAGAAAAACACCACCAGCGCGACGCTATTGACCAGAGGAATAGCGATAAAGCCGCCAATAAACGCCAGCACGGCGAGCGTCATATAGCGCTTTTTTTCGAACTTATCGGCGAGAATGCCAAAACCCATGCTGAACAGCACCCCGACGATCAGCGCGCTCGACAGCGCATAGCCGATTTTATCCACCTCCAGCTGGTACTGGCGGGTGAGGTAGATCGTCATAAAAGGTAACGTTGCGCCGCGGCCAATGGTTAACAGCAACGACGAAGCCAGCAGCGCTGCGGTTGAGCGCCTGAGAGTCGGTATCATTTTTTCCTTGCCTGATGTGATGTTATTTTTGTTGTCACGATCACAAATAGCACGCTAACCGGGGCTTGTATAGTTCCCGGGGGTGATGAAAAGCACGCCAGCGCCCTACCGAAAATAATGATCTATGCGGCGGACGAATTATTCGGTAGTTTGATTTTGTTCGCAAAAATTCCAATAACAACCGAGGCGGGTATGACGCGTAAAGACGGGCTGCTGGCATTGCTGGTGGTGGTGGTATGGGGGCTGAATTTCGTGGTGATCAAGGTGGGGCTGCATAATATGCCGCCGCTGATGCTCGCCGGACTGCGCTTTTTGCTGGTGGCTTTCCCGGCGCTGCTCTTCGTCGCGCGGCCAAAAATTCCGCTGAGCCTGCTGCTGGGCTACGGCCTGACGATTAGCTTCGGTCAGTTTGCGTTTTTGTTCTGCGCGATTAGCCTCGGCATGCCTGCCGGACTGGCATCGCTGGTGCTGCAGGCGCAGGCCTTTTTCACCATCATTCTCGGGGCGTTTATTTTCGGCGAACGTTTACAGGGGAAACAGCTGGCGGGGATCGCGCTGGCGATTTTCGGCGTACTGGTGCTGGTCGAAGCCAGCCTCGGCGGCCAGCATGTCCCGCTGGTGGGCTTTATGCTGACGCTGGCCGCGGCGCTGAGCTGGGCCTGCGGCAATATCTTCAACAAGAAAATTATGTCGCATGCGAGCCGGCCGCCGATTATGTCTTTGGTGGTATGGAGCGCGCTGATCCCGGTGCTGCCGTTTATGCTGGCGTCGTGGATCCTCGACGGCCCGCAGGTCATGGCGGAAAGCCTGCTGCATATCGACCTGCTGACGATCCTGTCGCTGCTCTATCTGGCGTTTATTGCCACCATCGTCGGCTATGGTATTTGGGGGGCGCTGCTCGGCCGCTATGAAACCTGGCGCGTGGCGCCGCTGTCGCTGCTGGTGCCGGTGGTCGGGATGGCCAGCGCGGCCTTATTGCTCGGCGAGACGCTGAATAGCCTGCAGCTGCTGGGCGCGGTACTGATTATGGCCGGGCTGTATATCAACGTATTTGGCCTGCGGATCGTGCGTCCGGGCATGGCGCGAGGGTAAAAAAAAGCCCCGGTCACGGGGCTAAAGGGATTTTACAGGCTTTGCTGGTTGTAATAGGGCACGCCAAGTTCATCTGATTTATCACTGCCAGAGGCCATGTGATTGAAATCAAAAGGCGAATCATTATGTTCGGAAGGAATAATCATCGCATCCCGGTTGTTGTGGCGAACCGGGGTGCTGGTTTGCTCCGCATAACTTTGGCTCGAGACCAGCGCCAATAGCACGATGGCGGCGGAAGCGAATAGTTTCATGATTTCCTCAATACGTCTTTTTGCAGGCGGTTAACAACAGTTATTTAATGGGAGCAGGTAGCGCGACTCGCCCGGCACGTTGGTAATACGATACTGGTGCGGCGGAACATCGAAATAGTTCTTAAAAGTTCGCGTCAGCGTTTGCTGCGATTCAAAACCATAGCGTTCGGCCAGGTATAAGATAGGCTCGTTGCTCTGCTTCAGCTTCTGCGCGATCTCGGTCAGCTTACGGCTGCGGATATACTGTCCCAGCGAGTGACCGGTCTCTTTCTTGAACATTCTTTGCAGGTGCCACTTGGAGTAACCTGAGCGCTCTGAAACCTTCTCCAGCGACAGGGGCGATTCCAGGTTATCCTCGATCCACGACAAAATACTATGGATAGTGATGGCGTCGTTATTGCGTCTGGACATCATCTTACCTCTTCTTATTACGACAGAACTTTTTTGAGTAAACACTCAAGAGTGGCCACTTCATCCGTCGACAGATTTTTTGTTAGTTCCTGGTGCAATTTCTGACCCACAACCTGATGACATTGCTCACAAAGGGCTGCGCCGTCTGGCGTTAACTGTACCAGCACGCCACGCTTGTCAGTCGGGTTGGGTAACCGTTCAATCCAGCCTTTACAGACCAGGCGGTCGAGCATGCGCGTCATTGCGCCTGGGTCGACCGAAAGCACGGTTTTCAGCTCAACGGGGGTAATACACACTTCGCAACGAATGGAACAGAGCACCCGGAACTGGGTGGAAGTAATATCCATCGGCGAGAGATAGTCGTTGAGCAGGCGATCTTTTTTCTGGTTAACCATCTGGATCAAGCGGCCAAGAGGGATCATTTCGTTAAACAGGTCGCTTGTACTTTTCACAATGGTTGCCCAGGCAATGACTTAGTTGCGGGAGATATTATTGCCTAGGCAAATATAAGTCAACCTGATGAATTACCCGATGCCACGATTTGCTAAAACGAATTGTTGTGAGGCAGGTCACTCTATTTCACGTTGTTATCTTATGATTTGAAGGAAGGGTGAATGCGTCCTGAGGAGAACGGGTACAATCTGGCAACAGACGATATACTCAGCACGCGTCATTTTTTTGATAATCCAATATTGACAGGACCTTAATTCACTATGATGGATCTTTTTAAAGCGATAGGCCTGGGACTGGTAGTGATTCTACCGCTGGCGAACCCGCTGACTACCGTGGCGCTGTTCCTTGGCCTGGCCGGGAATATGAATAACGCCGAGCGTAACCGTCAGTCGCTGATGGCCTCGGTTTATGTGTTCGCCATCCTGATGGTCGCCTGGTATGCCGGCCAGGTGGTGATGAACACCTTCGGAATATCGATTCCCGGTCTGCGTATTGCCGGCGGCCTGATCGTCGCCTTTATCGGCTTCCGCATGCTCTTTCCCCAGCAAAAAGCCCATGACTCGATGGAAGCTAAGCTGAAATCGGAAGAGCTCGAGGATGAACCGACGGCGAATATCGCCTTCGTTCCGCTGGCGATGCCAAGCACCGCAGGGCCGGGGACAATCGCGATGATTATCAGCTCAGCGTCTACGGTAAAGCACGGGGCGAGCTTCCCGGACTGGGTTGTTCTGGTCGCGCCGCCGATTATTTTTGCCCTGGTCGGGATTATCCTGTGGGGCTGTCTCCGCAGCTCCGGGGCAATCATGCGTCTGGTCGGGAAGGGCGGCATTGAGGCGATTTCCCGCCTGATGGGCTTCCTGCTGGTCTGTATGGGCGTGCAGTTTATTATTAACGGCGTGCTGGAGATTATTTCCACTTATCACGCCTGACGGTCATCGCCGTCCTGATACCAGACGTAAAAAAACCTGCCGATCTCACGACCGGCAGTTTTTTTAGCAGCACGATCAGGAGTGATGCGGCTGCTGATCTTCCAGCGACACCGGCCAGCGGCGGAAAATCATCACCGCCCACACTAACGCGACGACCGCAGGGATCGCCCCGACATAGCCAATGGACGCCATTGACAGATGGGTACTGACCTGGCTGCCCACCAGCGCGCCCGCGCCGATGCCGATATTAAAGATCCCCGAAAATAACGACATCGCCACGTCGGTCGCGTCCGGCGCCAGCGCCAGCACTTTGACCTGCATACCGAGACCGATAATCATGATCGCCACGCCCCAGAAGACGCTCAGCAGCATCAGGTGGTTGGCGTTGTGCGAGGCGGGCAGCAGCAGCAGCAGGCACGCCAGCAGCAGGCCAATCGCCGCGTTAATTAACCCGGACGCATGCAGGTTGCCGAGCTTACCAAAGAGGATGCTGCCGACGATGCCCGCGCCGCCCAGGGTCAACAGCAGCACGGTAGCGAAGTTGCCGCTCAGGCCGGCGACCGTCTGAACAAACGGTTCAATGTAGCTGTAGGCGGTATAGTGCGCGGTCACCACAATCACCGTCAGCAAATAGATGCTCAGCAGCGCAGGGCGACGGAACAGCACCGGCAGGCTTTTCAGCGACCCTGAGTGCTCGCTCGGCAGCTTAGGCAGCAGCTTGATCAGGCAAACCATGGTAACCAGCGCCCCGAGGCCGATGACCAGGAACGTGGTGCGCCAGCCAAAGTATTGCCCGACGATACGGCCAATCGGGATACCGAAGACCATTGCCAGCGCGGTACCGGTGGCAATCAGGCTCAGCGCCTGGGCGCGTTTACCCGCAGGCGCCATTCGTATAGCCAGCGCCGAGGTGATTGACCAGAACACCGCGTGGGCAAAGGCGATACCGATACGGCTGATCACCAGCACGTTGAAGTTCCAGGCCAGGAACGACAGCACGTGGCTGGCGATAAACAGGATAAACAGGCCAACCAGCAGGCGACGGCGCTCCATCTTGCTGGTCAGCAGCATAAAGGGCAGCGACATCAGGGCGACAACCCAGGCGTAGATCGTCAGCATAATCCCAACCTGCGCCGTTTCCATGCCAAAGCTGTCGGCGATATCCGACAGCAGGCCCACGGGCGCAAATTCGGTGGTATTAAAGATAAATGCCGCAATCGCAAGCGTGACTACGCGCAGCCACGCGACCTTGCGTGAAACCGTATTTGTCATCATAAGTTCAGGGCTGGTTACAAAGAGGAAAGAAGTGGGACGATCTTAAAACGATTGCTGCTGAAAATACAACCATTTTGTGATCTACATCTCATTTTCGCTTCAGCCAGATTTTCGGCACTAACGGATTAATTTTTCTATTAAACGTGTGGATTTCTCACGTTTATGTCATGTTATCGATAAGTAAAAAAAATAGAGGGACAGAACAATGCAGGAAATTAGCTTTTATCTGGTGGATGCCTTCAGCGATCGGAGCTTTGGCGGCAACGCGGCGGCCGTTTGTCCGCTGACCGAATGGCTGCCGGACGAAACGCTGTTGAAAATGGCGCAGCAGCACAATCAGTCGGAGACCGCGTTTTTTGTGCGTACGGATGAGGGGTTTGAGCTGCGTTGGTTTACCACGCTGGATGAGATCAACCTCTGCGGCCACGCGACCCTGGCGGCCTCGCACGTCATTTTTGAATATTTTGACCACCCCTCATCGACAATCGTATTTAGTACCCGCTTTGTCGGCGAGCTTCGCGTCACGCGCAGCGGCGACTGGCTGACCCTGGATTTCCCGGCCTGGGCGACGACCGCCGTTGAGCAGCCGCCTGCGGAGCTGCTGGCCGGGCTGGGGCTGAGCGACGCGGTGGAAGTCCGCGTGGCGCGTGATTACCTGGTGGTTTTAGCCGACCGCCAGCAGGTGGAGGCGGTGCGTCCGGATATGCAGCTGCTTGAGCGCCTCGGCAAAATGATCTGTATCAGCGCCCCGGACGAAGAATATGACTTTGTCAGCCGTTTCTTCTGTCCGGGCGAGGCGGTGGCGGAAGACCCGGTCACCGGCTCGGCGCACAGTATGCTGATTCCCTACTGGGGCGAGAAGCTCGGCAAAACGGACATGCAGGCGCGGCAGGTGTCGGCCCGCGGCGGCGACCTGCGCTGCCAGTGGCGGGGCGACCGGGTTCTGATCGGCGGTCAGGCGACCACCTACTTAATCGGCACGATTACGCTTCGTTAAGGAGGGACGGTGACGGAAATTCCTTTTTATCTGGTGGCGGCGTTCAGCGACCAGCCTTTCGCCGGCAACCCGGCTGCGGTATGCCTGCTTAAAAAGTGGCTGCCGGATGAGCTGCTGCTCAAAATGGCGCAGCAGCACAACCAGTCGGAAACCGCGTTTGTGGTACCTGAGAGCGATGGTTTTGCGCTGCGCTGGTTTACCACCCGCAATGAGGTCAATCTCTGTGGCCACGCCACGCTTGCCAGCGCGCACGTGATATTTCATCACCTGGATTATCCTGACGCGGTCATTCACTTCGCGACCGCTTCCGGTCGGCTGACCGTGAGCCGCGAGGGCGACTGGCTGACCCTGGACTTCCCGGCGGGAGAAACGGAAGAGCGCGAGCCGCCCGCGGAGATGCTCTCCGCGCTGTGGATTGAGCGCTACCTGCATGCCCGCAAGGGGCGCGCATGGCTTATCGAACTGGCCTCCCGTGAGCAGGTCGAAGCCCTGCGGCCGAATATTGCTGCGATGACGCCCGGCGAACATAAAGTGACCGTGACCGCCGCGGGCAGCGGGGAATATGACTTCGTTAGCCGCTTTTTCTCACCCGGTGAAGCGGTGTGGGAAGATCCGGTAACCGGTTCGGCGCATACTATGCTGATCCCCTACTGGAGCGCAAAGCGGGGTAAAACTCAGCTGCTGGCGCGTCAGGTTTCCGCGCGCGGCGGCGATATGCGCTGCGAGCTGAAAGGAAAACGCGTATTGATGAGCGGCCAGGCGGTGACCTATTTAAATGGCGTCATCACGCTACGCTAGCTCGCCCTTCATCATAAAACGGGATGGGCAACAGACCCGCCGATCCCGAATCCGAGTGGGTTACCCGGCAAACTTATCCTGCGCGCTATTCCTGCGTAACCTGCAGGAAAAATAGGCCATCACGGTAGACGGGCGATATTGGCTTTAATCACTTCGATAGAGTGGCGGAATTTCTCCGCTTCATCATCGGCCAGCTGCAGCTCAATAATCTGCTGCACGCCGCTTTGCGTCAGCACCGCGGGAACGCCAGCCGCCGCGCCGGTTACGCCATATTCCCCGTCAAGAATGCACGACACCGCCAGCGCGCGATGGCTGCCGGTGAAAATATTGCGGCAGATTTCGGCGATGGTTCCGGCGACGCCGTACTCCGTGCAGCCTTTGCCGGCGTAAATCTCAAACCCCAGCTTGCGCACCTTTTCGGCAATCAGCTCCCGGTCGAGAGCCTGGCCGGTATGTTTTTGGTAAACATCGGCGATGGCGGAGCCGTAAACCGCCGAGTGTGACCACACCGGAAACTGGGTATCGCCATGCTCGCCAAGAATAAAGGCGTCGATGCTTTGCGCGCCGATATCCAGCGCCTGGGCCAGTACCCGGCGTAAGCGCGTCGTGTCCAGCCAGACGCCGGTACCCAGCACCTGGCCGCGCGGCAGGCCCGAAAGCTGCCACACCTGCCAGGTGATGATGTCGCAGGGGTTGGTGGCAACCAAAAAGATGCCGTTGAAGCCGCCGCGCATCATCTGCGGGACGATGCTTTTGACGATTTTTGCCGTGTTGGTCAGTTCGTCCAGCCGGGTTTGACCCGGCTTGAGCGCGCCGCCGGAAACGGTGATGACCGCGATATCGACATCGGCGCAGTCGCTGGCTTCCCGGGTGGAAATGGTCATCATGCCCGGCATGTAGGCGGCCGCGTCGCTCAGGTCCTGAGCGTGCGCTTCGGCGCGAGAGGTATTGAGATCGACAAGGATCAGCTCCTCGCAAATATTCTGGTTTAACAGGGCGTAGGCCGCTGAGGCGCCGACGTTTCCGGCCCCGATAATCATCACCTTGCGCGCTTTGGTATTCATCGTATTTTCCTGATAAAAGACGTTATGTCGCAAAATTACTGCCTCTCAAGGGGGGAGCGCAAGTCGGGTCAGAAGCTATAAGTTAATGCTATGGCGGCTCCGCGGACGCCCCGCGCTACAGTACGCTCAAAAAAGGAGCTTCTTTATGTACACTATCGCCGCGACCCCGCTAAACCACCCGGATCTGACCGCCTTAATTGCCGAGCTGGACGCATACCAGCAGACGCTCTACCCGGCGGAAAGCAATCATCTTATCGACCTGTGCGCGTTACCGGCGGCGTCGGTCATCGCGCTCATTATCCGCGATGCGCAGCACCGGGCCGTCGGCTGTGGGGCAATCGTGCTCGGCGAAGAGGGGATTGGCGAGATGAAAAGGGTGTTTATTCACCCGACCCATCGCGGCCAGCAGCTGGGGGAAAAACTGCTGGCGGCGCTGGAGAAAGAGGCGATAAATCGCGAATGCCATACCGTACGCCTGGAAACGGGCATCCATCAGCACGCCGCCGTCGCGTTATACACGCGCAATGGCTACCAGACCCGCAGCGCCTTTGCGCCGTATCAGCCGGATCCGTTAAGCATTTTTATGGAGAAGCTGCTGCTTGTCGATCTTCGTTCAGCAGCGCTATAAACGCCTCGAGCTGGCGAGTTTTCGCCCCGCGCCGCCAGACCAGCCAGGTTGTCAGCCAGCGCCACTCTTCGGCCAGCGGCCAGGCGGATACCTGCTGATGGCCCGGCATACTCTCCAGCATGCTGCGCGGCATCAGCGCCAGTCCGGCGCCGGCAATGACGCAGGCCAGCATCCCGTGGTAGGACTCCATCTCATGGATCCGCCCTGGGGTGGCGCGATCGGCGTGGAACCAGCTCTCAAAATGACGGCGGTAGGAGCAATTGGCGCGAAACGCGTAGACGCTGGCGCCGTTCACTTCGCTGGCGCGGGCGATGGGCGGATGGCCAAAGGGCGCGACGATCATCATCTCTTCCGGGAACACCGGTAACCCTTCCAGCCCCGGGTGCACCAGCGGACCGTCAACGAACGCCGCGCTCAGATTTCCCTCAAGTACGCCGTCGATCATGGTACCGGAAGGACCGGTGGAGAGGGCCAGGTGAATCTTGGGATAGCGCTGATTAAAGTGCGCCAGGGTAGGGGAAATGCGCACGGCGGCGGTACTCTCCAGCGAGCCGAGCGAAAACAGCCCCTGAGGTTCATCTCCGGCGACCACCATCCGCGCTTCATCAACAAGGGCGAGGATCTGCTGGCTATAGCGTAAAAAGCTGTGCCCGGCGGGGGATAACCGCAGCCGCTGATTTTCGCGAATAAACAGTTCGACGCCGAGATCCGCCTCCAGCTGGCGGATGCGTGTAGTCAGGTTTGACGGCACGCGATGCACCTTCTGCGCGGCCTGGGTAATGCTGCCGGTGCTGGCGACGGCGTTGAACATCTCAAGCTGGGTCAGATCCATAGCGTTCTTCTTTTGTGAATGGGTTGCTTAATATTATTCATTTTTAATGAAAGGAAGGGTAAGCCAGAATAAGGTCACTTCGCAATCAACACAGAGAGAAAAACGATGAATTTATCTGCTACTCATGCGATTTCCGTGAGTCCGACCACCGGTGAAACTCTGTCGTCTGTGCCCTGGGCCAGCGAACAGCAGGTCGATGCGGCCATTGCCCTTGCGGAACAGGGGTTTCGTCAGTGGCGCAACGTCAGCGTGGCGGAGCGCGCGGCGACGCTGCGTAACGTCGGTAGCGCGATGCGCGCCCGTGGCGAAGCGCTGGCGCAAATGATTAGTCGCGAAATGGGTAAACCGATTGCCCAGGCGCGCGGCGAAGTGGCTAAATCCGCCAATCTTTGTGACTGGTATGCTGAACACGGCCCGGCGATGCTCAATACCGAGGCGACGCTGGTTGAAGAGAATAAAGCGGTGATTGAGTACCGCCCGATGGGGGCTATCCTCGCTGTCATGCCGTGGAACTTCCCGGTGTGGCAGGTGCTGCGCGGCGCGGTGCCCATTCTGCTGGCGGGCAACAGCTATCTGCTTAAGCATGCGCCAAACGTGCTGGGCAGCGCGGCGATGATCGGCGAAATTTTTGCCGCTGCGGGCGTGCCGGACGGCGTCTTTGGCTGGGTGAACGCCACCAACGATGGCGTTTCGCAAATGATTAACGATCCGCGCATCGCCGCGGTGACCGTCACCGGCAGCGTGCGCGCCGGGAAGGCCATTGGCGCACAGGCCGGCGCGGCGTTGAAAAAATGCGTGCTGGAGCTGGGCGGCTCCGATCCCTTTATCGTGCTTAACGATGCCGACCTTGACGAGGCGGTGAAAGCGGCGGTGATAGGTCGCTACCAGAATACCGGGCAGGTCTGCGCCGCGGCGAAGCGTTTTATCGTCGAAGCGGGCATCGCCGAGGCCTTTACGCAGAAATTTGTCGCCGCCGCTGCCGCGCTGAAAATGGGCGACCCGCGCGATGAGCAGAACTATATCGGGCCGATGGCGCGGTTCGATCTGCGCGATGAGCTGCACGAGCAGGTGCGCGCGACCCTAAAAGAGGGGGCGACCCTGCTGCTGGGGGCGGAAAAAATCGAAGGCGCCGGCAACTACTACGCGCCGACGGTGCTGGGAAACGTTACCGCGGAGATGACCGGTTTCCGCGAGGAGCTGTTTGGCCCGGTGGCGACGATTACCGAAGCCCGCGATGCCGATCACGCGCTGGCGCTGGCTAATGATAGCGAATTTGGCCTTTCAGCAACGGTTTACACCACCAGTGAAGCGCAGGCCCAGCGTTTTGCCGATGAGCTGGAGTGCGGCGGAGTGTTTATCAACGGCTACTGCGCCAGCGATGCCCGCGTGGCGTTCGGCGGCGTGAAGAAAAGCGGATTTGGCCGCGAGCTCTCCCATTTTGGTCTGCATGAATTCTGCAACGTGCAGACCGTCTGGAGAGATCGCCGCTAGCCTGCGGAAAAATCCCCGGGTTGCGGCTAACGCCTTTCCCGGGCTACCGATTCGCGCGATTTGCCGGTTTGGTAGCCCGGGCAGGCGCCCCGCTGACGAGCGAACCATCCCCCTGGCGACGCGAGGGCGAGAAAGAGGCTGTTTCTTCGCGTCCCGTGCGCCTATAATTACCGCCCGAATTTTTTGTTGTTGGCAAGGAGCCGCGCGTGGCGACGGTAATGAATAACGCAATGCTCGATGCCATTTTGGCTGAAGTCAGGCCGCTAATTGGTCGCGGTAAAGTGGCGGACTATATTCCGGCGCTGGCCAGCGTCAGCGGCGATAAGCTCGGCGTGGCTATCTGTACGGTCGACGGTCAGCACTACAGCGCCGGCGACGCGCACGAGCGCTTCTCTATCCAATCTATCTCGAAAGTCCTGAGCCTGGTGGTCGCGATGAACCACTATCAGGAAGAGGAGATCTGGCAGCGGGTGGGTAAAGATCCCTCAGGCCAGCCTTTCAACTCGCTGTTGCAGCTGGAAATTGAACAAGGCAAACCGCGTAACCCGTTTATTAATGCCGGGGCGCTGGTGGTCTGCGATATGCTGCAAAGTCGTCTCAGCGCGCCTCGCCAGCGGATGCTGGAAATCGTGCGTCGTCTGAGCGGTGTGGGCGATATCGCCTATGACCCGGTGGTTGCCCGTTCGGAGTTCGACCATTCGGCGCGCAATGCCGCGATAGCCTGGCTGATGAAATCCTTCGGTAATTTCCATAACGATGTCGCCACGGTGCTGCAAAACTATTTCCACTACTGTTCGCTGGAGATGAGCTGCGTAGAGCTGGCGCGCACCTTTCTGTTTCTTGCCGACCGAGGTATCGCTCCGCACCTTGAGACGCCGGTTATCGCCCCCATTCAGTCGCGGCAGGTCAACGCGCTGATGATGACCAGCGGCATGTATCAGAACGCCGGTGAATTTGCGTGGCGCGTCGGTTTACCGGCGAAATCCGGCGTCGGCGGCGGGATTGTGGCCATCGTTCCGCAGGAGATGGCGATTGCGGTCTGGAGCCCGGAGCTCGATGACGCCGGGAACTCGCTGGCCGGGATCGCTTTACTGGAAAAACTCACTCAAAAACTGGGGAGGTCGGTATTCTGATGGTGCCCATAGAAAACCTGTTTGCCCGCCTGCAGCGCTCCACTTTTCGCTCCCGTTTTCGCCTCGGCGTGAAAGAACGGCAGTATTGTTATGATAAGGGCGCGGAGGTTATCGACCAGCACGCGGCGGACTTTATCGCCAGTCGGCTGGCCCCTGCGCAAATTCCTAACGACGGTAAGCAGACCCCGATGCGCGGACATCCGGTGTTTATCGCCCAGCATGCCACCGCGACCTGCTGTCGCGGCTGTCTGGAAAAGTGGCACGCGATCCCGCGGGGGCGCGGCCTCAGCGACGAAGAGCAGCGCTACGTGGTGCAGGTGATTCACCACTGGCTGGTGATCCAGATGAATTCGCCGGACCGCAGCAGACTGTAATTCATCGGGCGGCGGTATATGCCTGATAATTATTCTCATGATATGATGAACCGCTTACTAATTATTAACATAATAATTGCCTGAAACAATTAGACGGATAATCATGAATGTCTCCACTGTCGATTCGGTCATTCACGCTGTTTCGTGAGGAACAGCCCGTGCGTGATGCGCTGGTGTTGTTCACTTTAACGCTACTACTGCATTTCTTTGGCGCGATGCTGCGTCTGGTACAAGAATTGTCGTTCTTCTGGCCACTGAACGCGGTAATGGCGGGGATTTTTGCGCGTTATATCTGGCTAAATCGCAGCTATTTTTACGCCGTTTGTTTTGCCGCCATGCTGGTATATGACGGTTTAACATCTCGTTGGGGAATGGGGTTCGCCTCCTTTCTGATCAACTTCTCCAATATCGTTTTTATCGTCACCCTGGCGCAGCTCATTTTGTGGGATAAGCGCCGGGCTGATTCGATGCCGGGACCGATAAATGCGCTAAGCCTGTTTTGCTACTGTCTGCTGGCGGCGCTGCTCTGCGCGGCGGTCGGGGCTCTGGGTTCGGTAGATGTGGAACGCGCCACGTTTATTCCCCAACTGGCGGACTGGTTTAGCGAACAGTTTTCGACTGCCGTGCTGATCCTGCCGTTCATTTTAACCCTCACGCTCCCTTCGGCGTTCGGGCGTTTTCGCCTGCGTCAGCTGTTACCGGCGATTGCGCTGGTGCTGTCGATTGTGCTCGGCGTGGCGGTGGGCGGGGCCGGGAGCATAACCTTCCCGTTACCGGCGCTGATTTGGTGCGCGATTCGCTATCCGCTGCCGTTAACCTGCCTGTTGACCTTTATTACCGGGATTAGCGAAATTCTGCTGGTGGCGAACTCGCTTATCCATCTCTCCCCCGATACCCGGATGCAGCCGTGGCAGCTGTTCTCAACGCGCCTGGGGATTGCTGCGATGTTGATCAGCCCCATCATCGTCGCTTCCAGCGTTGAGGCGATTAATAACCTGGTCAAACAGCTGGCCCTGCGCGCTGATTTCGACTTCCAGACCCGGGTCTATTCTCGCTCCGGGCTAAGCGAAGCGTTGAAACGTCAGCCGATCGCGGAAAACGAGCTGCTCACCGTGATGGTGCTCGACATCGACGGCTTCAAGCAGGTTAACGATCGCTGGGGCCACGAGTGCGGCGATTGTATGCTGGCCCAGTTTGCGCAGCAGGTGCGGCAACTGGTGGGTGAAGAGGGCATGGTGGCGCGTATTGGTGGGGAAGAGTTTGCCGTCGCGGCGCTGACCTCATCCGCGCGAGACGGAGTGCTGCTGGCGGAAAAAATTCGCCAGGGCATCGAGTCGCAAACCTTCACCTGGGGGCAAAACAGGATCCAGCTGACCATCAGCATGGGGCTGGAGAGCCGGGCGCCGGGTTCAGCCAGAGTAACGGATCTGTTCAACCAGCTGCTCATGGTCGCCGATGATTCTATGATTCGGGCAAAAAAAGCCGGACGCAATCGTATTTTTACGCAAGAAATGGTCTGAATCGTACATAAGAAAATACGATGGTAATTCCGCTTGTGTTAAATATAAGTTAAAAACATAGTGATGTGGTCAATTTCAAGGAGTTACCTATGACCACATCCTTTTCTCTGCGCACGCTGTCGCGTGACGATATTCTTGAACACCTTCCTGAATTAACCGACATCCTCGTCAGCTGCGTCAACGGCGGGGCCTCGGTGAGCTTTATGCTGCCTTTTTCCCCGGAAACCGCGACGGCGTTCTGGCTGCGAATGGCGCAGAGCGTCGCCGCCGGTGAGCGCATTGTTCTCGCCGCAGCGGATGCGCAGCAGCGGCTTGTTGGTACGGTACAGCTGATTACCGACCAGCCGGAAAACCAGCCGCACCGCGCCGATGTCGCCAAACTTCTGGTTCACCAAAATGCGCGGCGTCAGGGGCTGGCGAATGCGCTCATGTCCCGGCTGGAAGCCATCGCGCGCGAGCAGGGTAAGAGCGTTCTGGTGCTGGATACGGCGACGGGCAGCGGAGCAGAAAACTTTTATGTACAGTGTGGTTGGGAAAAAGCCGGGGAAATTCCACGCTATGCGCTGATGCCCGACGGCGAGCTGACGGCAACATCGCTGTTCTATAAATTTCTGTCATAAATTTTATATTGCATACAGCTTTGATCAAAACAGGGTTTCACTTGCGTAAAAACCTGATAACTTATTGGACCAATTACTCAGGTTGTATGACTACTCTATGAGGGAACCCTTGTGAAAACATTAAACCGTCGCGATTTCCCGGGCGCGCAGTACCCTGAACGTATCATTCAGTTTGGCGAAGGTAACTTCCTGCGCGCGTTTATCGACTGGCAGATCGATCTGCTGAACGAGCATACCGACCTGAATGCCGGGGTGGTGATCGTGCGGCCGATTGAGAGCTCATTCCCGCCGTCGCTCAGCACTCAGGATGGCCTCTACACCACGATTATTCGCGGCCTGAACGAGAAAGGGGAAGCGGTCAGCGATGCGCGTCTGATTCGCTCGGTAAACCGCGAAATCAGCGCCTATGCGGATTACGATGAACTGCTGCGGCTGGCGCACAACCCGGATATGCGGTTTGTGTTTTCCAATACCACCGAAGCGGGTATTAGCTACCACGCGGGGGACCGCTTCGACGATGCGCCTGCGGTGAGCTATCCGGCAAAACTGACCCGCCTGCTGTTTGAACGCTACAGCCATTTCTCCGGCGCGGCGGATAAAGGCTGGGTCATCGTTCCCTGCGAGCTGATTGATTATAACGGTGAAGCGCTGCGGGAACTGGTACTGCGCTATGCGCAGGAGTGGGCGCTGCCGGAAGCGTTTGTGGCATGGCTGGATGAAGCCAACGCTTTTTGCTCCACCCTGGTAGACCGTATTGTGACCGGCTATCCGCGCGATGAAGCCGCGCAGATTGAAGAGCAGCCGGGGTATAAAGACGGTTTCCTCGATACCGCCGAACATTTCTACCTGTTTGTCATTCAGGGGCCGAAATCCCTGGCCGCCGAGCTGCGCCTCGATAAGCTACCGCTTAATGTGCTGATTGTTGACGATATTAAACCGTACAAAGAGCGTAAAGTGGCCATTCTTAACGGCGCGCACACCGCGCTGGTGCCGGTCGCCTTCCAGGCAGGCCTGGATACCGTGGGCGAAGCGATGAACGATGCGGAAATCTGCTCATTCGTCGAGAAGGCGATTTATCAGGAGATTATTCCGGTTCTCGATCTGCCGCGCGATGAGCTGGCGTCCTTCGCCAGCGCGGTAACCGGTCGTTTCCGTAACCCGTACATCAAGCATCAGCTGCTGTCTATCGCGCTGAACGGCATGACTAAATATCGTACCCGCATTCTGCCGCAGCTGCTGGCGGGCCAGAAGAAAGAGGGGGCTCTCCCGACGCGCCTGACCTTTGCGCTGGCGGCGCTGATCGCCTTTTATCGCGGCGAGCGTAACGGTGAGAACTATCCGGTTCAGGATGATGCCGAATGGATGGAGAGCTATAAGGCGCTATGGGCCCAGCATCGGGATGCGCAAATCACCACCGGCGAGTTGGTAAAAGCCGTACTGTCCGTTGAATCCCACTGGGAGCAGGACCTGACGAAAGTGCCGGGTCTGGTTGATCGGGTCACGCAGGATCTGGATGCTATTCTGCGCGACGGCATGCGCGCCGCCGTTAAGCCATTATGCTGATACTCTAAAGCCCGCTGACGGACGACCAGAATAGCGTCGATCGTGTCGGCCGGGTAAGGCGTCAGCCGCCGCCCGGCACTCATCCGGGCACATTCCTGAAGCGATGGAGCATCACTCTCAACCCGGCAGCTGCCGGGTTAGTTTGGCACTCTAATTAGTTACAACATACTTCTGTGTTTTTTTATAAACGCAGGTCTGAAAGATTGTGCCCATTTCGTCCGGCAGCGGAAACCGGGGCAATTAAGAGAAAAAGATGAATTGTGCCCCCGGCGGTTGAACAAATTATCTGACTGGAAAATAATGGCTTATCCAAACGAGGGATGAGACCCATGGTCATTGAAATTCGTGAAGTGAGCCAGCAGGACAAAGCGCAGTGGCTACAGCTTTGGGAAGGCTATACCCGTTTCTACGGTAGCCCGCAGCCATCCGACGTCACGGAATATACCTGGCAGCGGATGCTTGATTCCGCTTCTCCCATGCTGGGTCGGGTTGCCCTGGCGGATGGCAACATCGCTGGATTTGCGATTTGTGTCCTTCACGAAGGCACCTGGGTAAAGACGCCTGTTTGCTATCTGGAAGATCTGTTTGTTGCCCTGCCGATGCGCGGAAAAGGCATCGCCAGGGCGTTGATGCAGGCGCTGCAAGCGGAAGGGAAAGAGAAAGGGTGGTCGCGGCTGTACTGGCACACTCGTACTGATAATCCGGCCCGGCGTCTGTATGATGAATTTACGCCCGCCGATGACTATGTTCGTTACCGCGTGACGCTCTGAAAATCTGAGATTAAGAAGTTATTAAGATTTCCCCTGTAAAACAGGGGAAACGACTCAGGAGTAACAAAATGGAAAAACGCATAGAGACGGTTGTGAACCTCATCATGTTTCTTTCGCTGTTGGCCACCGCATGGGATCTCTCTCTGGTCCATCATCTGTCCTGGTAAACCTGGCCTACGGCGCCTGCTTCCTGCGCCGTAGCGTTCTCTCCCTCTTTTTACACTGCGATGGCGCTAGCGGCGCGCGACGATAAACAGGCGCGGAAATCGCAGCAGTACCTTTCCGTTACACTGTAACGGATAGTGCTGTTTCAGCCGCTCCAGATAGCGTCCGAGAAACGCCTGGCGCTGCTGTTCATCAAGCGGTTGTAAAAACGGTCGCAGGCCCGTTGACTGTAGCCATTCAATAATGGCCTGGTGCGATGCCAGCGGGTGATGGTAGGTGGTGCGCCAGATATCCACCTCGCAGCCGCTGGTGGTCAGCATATCGTAATACTCCGACACATCCGGCAGCGGCTGCCGCCCACTGGCCGGATGCCCCAGCTCTTCAGCAACCTGACGCATCAGCACGTGCGAGGGCTCTTGCCAGTTCACCGGCATTTGCACCGCCAGTACGCCGTTTTTCGCAAGATTGCTGACCAGATATGGGAAAAGGCGCTGATGATCCGTGAGCCACTGCAGCGAAGCATTGGCATAAATCACGTCCGCCGGCCGCTCGGGGCGAAAGGTAGTGATATCCGCCTCGACGAACCGGCAGTCCGGTAGCCGCCGGGAGGCCTCTTCCAGCATGGCCGGAGAATTATCAACGCCGATAATCGTGGCATCTGGCCAGGCATCGCGCAGCAGAGCGGTACTGTTGCCAGGTCCGCAGCCCAGATCAACGGCCAGCGTGGCGGGATGGTGGGCGATGCGGGCGAGAAGCTCGGCGGCGGGCCGCGTACGCTCAGCGCCGAATTGCAAATAAAGTGAAGGATTCCAGTCTGCCATAGCGCGCTCCGGTTAAGAGAAACTCGTTCATCAGCATAGACGGCAATGCTTATCTGGCAACTAAACAGAATCAATATGTTACTTTGTTGTGACGCTGTCACTTTTCCTTATGCAGGGTTCATCACGGCATCCCCGCCAGCGGTTGGCTACAGTAGGCGTCGCAAACCAGGGGGATGGTCATTAAATGGCGTTAATCATTAAGGTGTTACTCGAAAACCGGCTTGGCAAGGGGCAGGACAGCCTGCTGCAGGCGAAACCCGGATTAAGCCTGCTTGTGGAGGATGAAACCAGCCGGGTGCTGTTTGATACCGGGCCAGACGGCACGTTTCTTCATAATGCGCAGCGTATGGGCGTCTCTTTATCTGACCTGACCGCCACGGTGCTCTCCCATGGACATTACGATCACTGCGGCGGGGTGCCGTGGCTGCCGGACAACAGCCGTATTATTTGTCATCCGCAGATTGGACTCACCCGCTACTCGGCGTTATCTCTCGCAGGACGCAACTGGAAAGTCAAAAAGCTGTCGCGAGATATCGACTACTCCCGCCACCGCATGGAGTACAGCCGCGAGCCGGTGGCGATCGGCGAACGACTGCTGTGGTCCGGTGAGATTACGGTCGCTCACCCGCGTGCCTATGGCCTCCTGACGGGTCAATCCCAGGGTGAGGACTATATTGTCGATGAAGGCGTCCTGATCTACCGCTCGACGCGAGGGTTAGTCATTATCTGCGGCTGCGGACATCGCGGATTGATCAATACCGTTCGCCACTGCCAGAAGATCACCGGCATCCAGCAGGTATACGCCATCATCGGCGGTCTTCATCTGCGCAGCGCGCCGCCGTGGGCAATTCGTCAGCTTAGACAATTCTTGCGCCAGCAGAAGGTCGAGGAGGTGATGGCCTGCCACTGCACCGGTTCATGGGGGCGCTGGTGGCTAGCGGAGAGTAGCGCGCCGGCAACCGGCGATACGTTGGTGCTGGAATAATAATCGCGTTCACTTTTGCTAATTACATATAAATAACATTTTTGCTATTTATTAAATACATTATCCGCCGGCTATACACCTTCCCCTAAGGGGAAGGTCAAATACTGATATCCCTTTTTGGTGTAAATATTTATAGAGAAACTTCATTCTATTTAACCTGGAGTTTTCTCTTTGAAATATCGTTTAATTCTTGCAGTGAGTGTGATTTAATCCAGCGGTCGTCTAATTGCGAATATCACTATGATTCAGTCACTACAGGCATTATTTAAACAAGCAACCCGGCGCCGGCTTCGTATCCGCGCAGGGCTTGTTATTGCCTGTTGGTTACTGCTCAACCTTCAGCTCGCCGTCGCGGCGCACCATGGCGGCCAGCAGCAGCCCGCGGCGCCGCAGGTGCAGATTCACCATATTGTCGATGGCATGATGAACATGCCCGGCATGGAAAACGTCGGCCAGAAAGTTATCTGTGAGAAGCACTGCGACCCCGATACCGCGCAGCCTAACTCCTTAACCTCTCTACAGCTGAACGCGCTCCCCTCCGAAACCGCGCTACTCGTGGTTTCCCCGCAGCAGGAGACCTGCGCTGAACGTATGGACTGGCGCACGCCGCCGGTCACCGGTCCGCCGGTTGAGATACGCTTCTGCCGTTTCAGGGAATAACGCACCGTTAAAAACATTCATCAGATCTGCCCGGTCTGCGGGCGACTTTATGTTTTTTTCGGAGACTTTATTATGCGTTCGACCTCTATTTTTCTGCTTATTACCAGCGTACTGACCTTTTCCTTCAGCGCATTTACCGCCAGCGCGGAAGACGCCGCGATGCACCCTCACACCATGTCCTCCATGGCGGATATGCCGGAGATGAAGAAGGCGGATGATTCCGCCACGCTTTATTCGGCCAGCGGGGTCATTAAAGCCTGGCGCGACGATGCCGTCGTGATTGCCCACTCTCCGGTTACCGAGCTGAACTGGCCGGCGATGACTATGAGCTTTGCGCTCGCTGATAACCACGATAAAAAGCTGGCGGTGGGAGAGCAGGTCGATTTCACCTTCCGCCAGACCGACTCCGGCTACGCGATCGTTTCAATTACCGCGCGATAATTCCGGAGTCATTATGCACATCTTCAATAAGGCGGCCTGCGGGCTGCCGCTTTTACTGTCGCTGATGTCCACCAACGGCTGGGCAACGACGCTTTCTGAGGCCCTGTCGGCGGCGGAAAACTACTCCGCCTAGCTCTCCGCCAACGATCATCAGGTTAACGCTTTGAAGAATATGGCGGATTCCGCGATGCAGCTCCCCGATCCGAAGCTGAAATTTGGTATTGAAAACGTCCCGCTGGGCGGCAATAACGCCGGCCGTCTCACCCGCGAGGGGATGACCATGCAAAGAGTTGGCGTGATGCAGGACTACGTCAGCAGTACCAAGCGTGAACGGAAAGCCGACTCCATTACCGCCGAGGCGCGCCAGACCGCCGCTAATGCCGATGTTATTCGTGCCCGGCTGCAGCGGGAAACCGCCCAGGCGTGGCTGGCGCTGGCGCTGGCGCAGAAGTCGCTGCGCTCGGTGCAGACGTTGATTAGCGAAACGTCCCGGCAAATCGACGTACAAAAGGCCGGCGTCAGCAGCGCCAGCGCCAGTCCCAGCAGCGTGCTGGACGTTCAGCTGGCGCTGAATGCGATGAAAAATGAGCAGGATAATGCCCGCCGCGATGTACAGATCGCCCAGGCTCGCCTGTTGCAGCTCACCGGGAAGGAGGTCCGCGATATCTCCGGCCCGCTGCCGCGCATTGAACGTCTGCCTGCCGACGAAGCCGACTTAATGGCCGGGATTAAACTTCACCCGGAAGTGATCCAGGCCGCCAGAGAAGCCGATCTGGCGAAAGCGAAATCAGGTCAGTCGGAAGTCGCGGCGATCCCCGACGTGGGCGTTGAGGTTTATTACGCCCGACGCGGTGATGATTATGACGACATGGTGGGGGTCATGTTTACCGTCGATATGCCTATTTTTCAGGGCAAACGTCAGGACAAAGACCACGCAGCGGACGTCTCCCGTACCTATGAAGCCAACGATCGGCTGACGTTATTGATGCGCGAACATCAGGCGCAGCAGTATCAGCTGATTTCGCAATATAACGCCGCGAAAGCCATTTACGATCGCCAGCAAAGCGAGGTGCTGCCGCTGCTGCGCAAGAAGGTGAGTCTCGTCAATGCCCAGTATCGGGGCGGCAGCTCCGCGCTGCCTGAGCTGCTCGCCGCCCGTCGCGATCTCCTGAGCGGAGAAATTGCCAGCAACAATGCGGAGAAAGCGCTTGCCGATGCGTGGGCCGCTATTCGCTACCTTATTCCACAGGATGTTAAATAATGAAGCTTAAATCTGCTCTTACCCTTGTGGCGCTGGCCGTCGCCCTTGCCGCCGCGGGCGGCTACTGGCTGGGTTCGCGAAGCGCGCCGATGCCCGCCGCTGGCGGCGGCCAGGCGGAAACGGGCCGCAAAGTGCTGTACTGGTACGATCCAATGGCCCCCGCTACGCGCTTTGATAAACCGGGTAAATCGCCGTTTATGGATATGGATCTGGTGCCGCGTTACGCCGATGAAGGCGCGGGAGAAGACGCCGGGGGCGTGCAGATTAGCGCCCGCCAGCAGCAAAACCTTGGCGTCCGTACGGCGAACGTCTCCCGCCAGACGCTGGCGCAGAAGCTCAATGCTTTTGCTACCGTGGCCATTGATGAGCGGGGCGTTGAAACGGTACCGGCGCTGGCCAGCGGTCTGATTGAGAAACTTTACGTCAACGCCTCCCAGCAGTTTGTGAAAAAGAACGAGCCGCTGGCGGAGCTGTGGATCCCGCAGTGGGCGGCGGCGCAGCAGGAGTATCTGGCGGTGAGGCGGCTGGGCGATAGCGAGCTGACCGCCGCGGCCCGCGACCGCCTGCGGCTGCAGTTTATGCCGGAAGCGGTTATCCGTAGCGTTGAGCGCAGCGGTCAACCGCAAACCCGCATGACGGTGCGCGCGCCGCACGATGGCTACGTCAGCAAGCTGGATGTGCGCACCGGCGCGCAGGTCACGACAGCCCAACCGCTGTTCGAGCTGGCCAGCCTCGATCCGGTCTGGATCGTGATTGATTACCCGCAAAGCCAGGCCAGCCTGCTGCGCGAAGGCAGTAAGGTGACGGCCACCACCGGCAGCTGGCCCGGTATGGCGTTTCAGGGAACCGTCAGCGAACTGCTTCCCGACCTCGAAGCCACCACCCGTACGTTGAAAGCCCGCGTAGTGCTGAATAATCCGCAGCATCGGCTCAAACCGGGCATGTATTTGAACGTTGAGCTGGCTGAGGCGCAGCAGGAGAGCGCCGTTCTGGCTATTCCGGAAGAGGCATTAATTGCCACCGGCACCAGCAATCGGGTGCTGATCGCCGACGGCGAGGGGCATTTCCGTCCGGTCGAGGTGACCGCAGGGCGAACGCAGAATGGTCTGGTTGAGATTAAATCCGGCCTCGAAGCGGGCCAAAAGGTGGTGACCTCCGGGCAGTTCCTGATTGACTCCGAAGCCAGCCTGCGCAGCGCGCTGCCGCAAATGGCCGGGCAAGAAGAGGAGGCAAAAAGCTACTCAGCGCAGGGCGTTATTAAGGCCGTGAACGATGAGGCGGTAACCATTGCGCACCAGCCGGTACCGGCGCTGAAATGGCCGGCGATGATCATGGATTTTGCTATTACGCCGCAGCTGCGGGAACAGATGCGGCCCGGCGAGTCGGTGATGTTTCACTTCGTCCTGACCGATGAAGGGGCGCGAGTCACCTCAATGATGCCGCTGAACGGCGCTAAGGAGCAGCCATGATTGCCGCCGTTATCCGCTGGTCATTGCGCAACCGCCTGCTGGTATTGCTGGCGACGCTGATTATGGCCGCCTGGGGCGTCTGGTCGGTACAGCAGGCGCCGCTGGACGCGCTGCCGGATCTCTCCGATACCCAGGTGATCATTCGCGTGAGCTATCCGGGGAAAGCGCCGCAGATTGTCGAAGATCAGGTGACCTACCCGCTGACCACCACCATGCTGTCGGTGCCGGGAGCGAAAACCGTGCGCGGCTTTTCGATGTTCGGCGATGCTTATGTCTATGTCCTGTTTGATGATGGAACGGACCCATACTGGGCGCGCTCCCGCGTGCTGGAGTACCTGAGCCAGGTCCAGAGCAGCCTGCCGCCGGAAGCGAAAGCGTCGCTGGGGCCGGATGCCACCGGCGTCGGCTGGGTGTTTGAATATGTGCTTACCGACAAAAGCGGCCAGCATAGCCTCGGCGACCTGCGGGCGATTCAGGACTGGATCCTCAAATATGAACTGAAAACCGTGCCGGATGTTTCGGAGGTGGCCAGCGTCGGCGGAATGGTCAAAGAGTATCAGGTGATCCTTAATCCTGACCGGCTGCGGGCGCTGAACGTCACCCACGAGCAGGTGATTAGCGCGATCCAGAGCGCCAACCAGGAAGGGGGCGGTTCGGTGCTCGAGCTGGGCGAAGCCGAATATATGGTGCGCACCACCGGCTACCTGAAGTCCATCGACGACTTTAACCAGGTGGTTATCGCTGCGCGCAGCGGCGTGCCGGTGCTGCTCTCCGACGTCGCCAGCGTGCGCCGGGGACCGGCGATCCGGCGCGGCGTCGCCGAGCTCAACGGCCAGGGCGAGGTGGCGGGCGGGATAATCATTATGCGCTCGGGTAAAAACGCGCTCAGCACCATTAACGCGGTAAAGGCCAAACTGGCGGAAGTGCAAAAAAGCCTGCCCGCAGGCGTGGAGATTGTTCCGGTCTACGATCGTTCGCAGCTGATTAAAAACTCCGTCGAGACCCTGACCCATAAGCTCATTGAGGAGTTTATCGTCGTGGCGGTGGTCTGCTCGCTGTTTCTGTTCCACTTCCGCAGCGCGCTGGTGGCGATGATCACGCTGCCGCTGGGGATCCTTGGCGCGTTTATTGTGATGCACTATCAGGGCGTCAGCGCCAATATGATGTCGCTCGGCGGGATTGCGATCGCCATCGGGGCCATGGTCGATGCGGCAATCGTGATGATAGAAAATATGCATAAGGTTCTGGAGCAGTGGCGGCACGAGCACCCTGAACGCCAGCCGTCCTCCGCCGACTACTGGCAGATAGCCCAGCACGCGGCGTCGGAAGTGGGGCCGGCGCTGTTTTGCAGCCTGCTGATTATCACCCTGTCGTTTATTCCGGTGTTCACCCTCGAAGCGCAGGAGGGCAAGATGTTCTCGCCGCTGGCCTTCACCAAAACGTATTCGATGGCGGTGGCCGCCGGACTCGGGATCACCCTGGTGCCGGTGCTGATGGGCTACTTTATTCGCGGCAAAATTCCTGATGAAACCGCCAATCCGCTCAACCGCTGGCTGATTCGCGCCTATGAGCCGCTGCTGGATAAAGTTTTGCAGTGGCCGAAGGCGACGCTGGCGGCGGCGGGCCTGCTGCTGGTTGCCACGCTGTGGCCGCTGGCGCAGCTCGGCAGCGAATTTCTGCCGCAAATTGACGAGGGCGACCTGTTGTATATGCCCTCCACGCTGCCGGGGATCTCCAGCCGCGAAGCCGGACGCTTGCTGCAGCAGACCGACCGTCTGATCAAGACCATTCCTGAAGTGCAAAGCGTATTCGGCAAGGCCGGGCGGGCGGACAGCGCTACCGACCCGGCGCCGCTGACCATGCTGGAAACCACGATTCAGTTCAAGCCGAAAAACGAATGGCGGCCCGGCATGACCATGGATAAGCTGATCGAGGAGCTCGACAATACGGTGAAGGTACCGGGGATAGCCAACGTCTGGGTACCGCCGATCCGTAATCGCCTGGACATGCTGGCGACCGGCATCAAAAGCCCGGTCGGCATCAAAGTGAACGGTAACAATCTGGCGGAGATCGAAAAGACCGCCGAAGAGATTGAGCACATCGTGCGTAGCGTACCGGGGGTGACGTCGGCGCTGGCGGAACGCCTTGACGGCGGCCGCTATATCGATATCGCTATCGACCGGGTGAAAGCCGCCCGCTACGGCGTGTCGGTGAAGGAGCTGCAGTCAATCGTCGCCAGCGTCGTCGGCGGCGATAACATCGGCGAAACCATCGAGGGGCGAGAACGTTACCCGATCGGCGTCCGCTACCCGCGCGAAATGCGCGACTCGCTGCAAAAGCTGCGCGATCTGCCGGTAGTGACCAGCGGCGGGGCGCAGGTCGCGCTCTCGGAACTGGCGGACATCACCATTACCGACGGCCCGCCGATGCTGAAAAGCGAAAACGCCCGCCTGTCGGACTGGATCTACGTGGATATTCGCGGGCGCGACTTAAAATCCGCAGTTGATGAAATGCAGAGCGAGGTCGGCAAACGGGTCAGGCTGCCGGAAGGCATCTCGCTGACCTGGTCCGGGCAGTATGAGTACCTCGAGCGCGCCACCGCGAAGCTGAAAATCGTGCTGCCGTTTACCCTGATGATTATCTTTATCCTGCTTTACGTCACTTTCAGCCGCGTTAAAGACGCTCTGCTGATTATGGGAACTTTGCCGTTTTCGCTGATCGGCGGCGTCTGGCTGCTCTGGCTGCTGGGCTACAACCTGTCGGTAGCCGCCGCCGTGGGCTTTATTGCGCTTGCCGGCGTGGCGGCGGAGTTCGGGGTGATTATGGTACTCTATTTGAACCAGGCGATCGCGAAACGCCGCTCCGAGCTGAACGATCGCGCGCTCAACGAGGCTATTCATGAAGGGGCCGTGCTGCGCGTGCGCCCGAAAGTGATGACCGTGGCGACAATCATGGCCGGACTGCTGCCGATTATGTGGGGAGGGGGCACCGGATCGGAGGTGATGCAGCGTATCGCCGCGCCGATGATCGGCGGGATGATCACCGCGCCGCTGCTCTCGATGCTGGTGATCCCGGCAGTCTATCTCCTGACGCACCGTAACAAACGCTAAAGTACAACGCCCGGGCCAGGCGGCTCGGGCGTGAATCAGTCGGCGTTCTTAAGATCTTCCGCGCGTTTGGCGGTGGCGTAGACAAAATCGAGCATGGGTTCAAGGTCGGTATCGTAGCCGGCCTGAATGATTTTGCCGCGCAGCCATTCGATCTCGCTGGTAATATCCGGGTGGAATATATTGTTGTCCTGCGCTTTACGCAGCCACTTGAGCAGGAAATTATTTTTCCCGCGGATACCGCCTGATTTCTTCGATTTTGCGTGTATTTTCAGCGCCACCAGAATGCAGTAATAGAAATGAACGCGCTGATTAAAACTTTGGTGCATGTCTTTATTCCCGCCAGAATCAGGTTGCGGACGGGCATGGACCTTAAACATGCGGTCTCTGATATTCACCCGTACCACCATCGCGCCGCTTGCCGGACGCTGAAGCGATGGTGGCACGGAAGCCGAATTGCCGTCAATTATTGATTAATTTTTTACCCATATTTGCGCCGGTTATCTTTCGACGATGCTTCCTCAGGTTCGCGGTAAAGCAGCGCGTTGTTGCAGGTAAATGCGCAAAATCAAGATAAATGCCAGCGCGACCACCGCCGCCGCCAACAAATAAATAGTCTCCAGATCGTAATAACCGGCCACCCAGCCGGCGACCGGGCCGGTTAATCCCAACGCCAGATCGAGAAAGGCCGAATAGGTGCCCAGCGCGGTGCCCTGATTCTGTTCTTCAACCTGTTTCACCGCTTCCACGCCAAGCGCCGGGAAGACCAGCGAAAAGCCCGAGCCGGTGAGAAAGGCGCCCATTCCGGCCATCCACGCCGAGGAGGCCGACCAGATGATCAGCAGGCCGATACATTCGATCGCAAAACAGATTAACGATACCGGCACGCCGCCGTAGCGGGTAATGGTGTTGCCCAGGATCAGGCGGATGCAGATAAAACCGATGCTGAACAGGGAGAGGGTAAACGCCGCGCCTTGCCAGCTATGGGCGGAGAAGTAGAGGGTAATAAAGGTTGCGATAACCCCAAAACCGACGGTACCCAGCGCCAGCCCCAGCCCGTAGGGCCAGATTTTGCGCGCCACCACATGAAACGGCGCTCTGATCCCCGCCGTCACGCTGACGTCCTGCCGCGTACGGGCATAGAGCAGGCCAACCGCCGCCGCCAGGATCACCACGGCGGCAAATCCGCTGATGCCAAAATAGCCGTTAAGCATGACACCCAGCGGGGCGCCGACCGCCATGGCGACGTAGGTCGCCACGCCGTTCCACGAGATCACCCGCGAAGTGTGAATCGCACCGACGGTTTTGATCCCCCACAGGGTCGCGCCGGTGGCGGTAAAACTTTCCCCGACGCCGAGGAAAATGCGCCCCACCAACAGCGCGGCAACGGCTAGCGGCGGCGAGGATTGCAGCAAGACCGCGAGCAGCGTGAAGAGACCGCTGAGCAGGCAGCAAACAATCCCCCGACTGACGACTTTTTTCGGCCCCCAGATGTCGGTGTAGCGGCCCGCATGCGGGCGGCTGATCAGGGTTGAGATGTACTGAAGGCTGATGACCACGCCGGCGATAAAGGGGCTATAACCCAGCTGATAGTGGATATAGCCCGGCAGTACGGCGAGCGGCAGGCCAATAGAGAGATAGCAGATACAGGTAAAAACAACGATAGAAATAATACGCAGATTAAGCTGAGTGGTGCTGGCGGAAGTGGTCATAACGCGAAGTATTGCAAACCAAAGGGAGGCTAAGCATAGCGCAGCGCCGTCGGCCGCAACGAGCAGAGCATGCGTTTTCTCAATGATTCAGGTAAACGCACTAAAAATAGTCATGAGAAAAGAGGATTCTGGGAAAGTCGTGCGCGGCAGAGTATAAAATCTGTTAACGCATCACGGATAATGACAGGAGAGAGTATGGAATACGATTTAGACGGTATGGATGTGCTTTTTGTCGCCGGCTTTGGGCCGATAACGCAATCGACGCCGGCCAGCAGGGAGTTTTATGTGGCTGCGCTGGGCCTGCCGCTAAAACCGATGCCCGGTAACGAAGAGTATCTGCTGACCGAACATGACGCCATCGGCGGGGTAAAACATTTTGCCCTGTGGCCGCTGGCGCAGGCGGCGCGCTCCTGCTTTGACGCCGATCTCTGGCCTGACTATCTGCCGGTGCCGCAGGCGTGGGTCGAGTTTGAAGTGCGCGATATCAACACCGCCACCGACGCGCTGAAGGCCAGAGGCTATCGTCTGCTGGTGGACAACCGCATTGAGCCGTGGGGGCAAACCGTCACGCGGCTGCTGAGCCCGGAAGGGCTGCTGACAGGGATTACCGTGACCCCGTGGCTGCGCGAGGGCAAAGCATAATGGCATGCATGAGCCGCCCATCATCCCCTGCGATCGGCAGGGTGATGGAATGCTGATTTATGACGTATTCGGGCGCCATATTGGCGTCCAGCGCCAGGGCGAACGCTGGCTACTCTTCCGCGTCGATCTGAACGAGCGGAAATGTTCGCCGCTGCGTGGGATCATCATCCCGGACGATCTCCCGGAGGCGGAAATTCCCGGCTGGCTGGGCGATATTTTTCACGAAGCGGCAAGCCCGCGCCATCCTGACGTCCGGCTTATGGAGTAGCGCCTACGGCCAGCTTCTGTTCTGCAGCACCACGCGATAACCGTCGCCGTCGACAAAGGTTTTACCGTTCACATTCCAGTACGGATTGAACGCGCTGACCGGCGCAAAACCGGCGGTCAGCATTTTCGCACACTGTTCCCGCCATTCCGCGGCTTCCGGGTAATAAAGCACCAGCAAATCTTCCTCGCCCGGAGAGGGCTTCACCGGATGATGATGGCAGAGGGTGAATTCAAGATGCCAGCCGAGATCGCGGCGTCCGACCATCACGCCGCTAAAGCCGGCATGATCGGCAAACTGCGCGATTTGCTCCAGCCCAAGGCCCGTGCAGTACATGTGGCAACTGAGTGAAAGGTCGGTGACCGGCCTGGCGATGCGGATAGCGTTAAGCGTCATAACAGCCTGTATCAATAAAGGTTTGGTCGATTGACTGTATCCGCTTTTGCGGCGGCCATTTGTCACAAAGAGCTTTTAACGCGCCCGGCAAAGCGAATTTATTCGATTGTCTCTGCGGCGGGTTTTATCTAGAATCTTCGCTTTCGGAGAGAGAAAATGTCCGTTGCAGATTCCCTTCTTGCTTACTCTTTTGCTGCGCTGTTGCTCACCCTTACCCCAGGCCTGGATACCGCTTTAATTCTGCGAACCGCTACCGTTGAAGGCGGAAAAAAAGCCTTTCAGGCGGCACTGGGCATTGATTCGGGATGTTTTATCTGGGGGGCGGCGGTCGCCTTCGGTCTTGGGGCGCTGCTGGCGGCATCGGAGCTGGCGTATGACCTGCTCAAATGGTGCGGGGCCGCCTATTTATGCTGGCTGGGCATTCAGTTAATTCTCAAGCCGCGCGGTCATTTTGTTCATCAAGACAGGGCGGCGGCGCCGGCAAGTAACTGGTTTTTAAAAGGGATGATGGGCAATGTGCTCAATCCGAAAATGGGGATCTTTTACGTCTCTTTCCTGCCGCAGTTTATTCCGGCCGGCCACTCGCCCATCGTCTGGACGTTCCTGCTGGTCGCCATCCACGTGGCGATCGGGACGCTCTGGTCGTTAACGCTAATCCTGACCAGCCGCTCTGCCGCTCGGCTATTAAAGACGCCGCTATTTATTCGGTGGATGGACCGCGCAACCGGCGGCCTCTTTATGTTATTTGCTGCCAAACTGGCTTTTAGCCACCGTTAAATCCCTCTGGACAAGGATGTCCAGCGCCTCACTCCACATTTCGTTACTCGCCGAAGCATCCCCCGGCCGTTGCCGTAAAGTTTCTCCCCGCAGGCCGGGCGCTGCCGCATGGCGCTGCTTGCGCATCGTGGCAAGCGAAATCATAATAAATAAAGAATGATTATTATTTATGATTCTTTATTTGAGAATAATAATGGAGGGGAGTGGGTGAACGTTTTTGCAACCAGGCCGGAATGGAAGGCCTTTCTGCTGGCGCTGGCCGGTTCGGTCGTGCTGATCGTTGGCATGGGCTATGGCCGATTTGCCTATACCGGGATCCTGCCGCTGATGCTCAATGAGCAGCTGCTGACGCTGCGTGAAGGTAATCTTGCCGCTTCGGCGAACTATGCCGGCTATCTGGCCGGCGCGCTGCTGCTGGCGAAAGCCAGGCCCGCGGACGCCAGGTGGCTAAGCCTGCTTTCCGCACTGTTGACGCTGGTGTGCCTGGCCTTACTGGCGTTCCTGGTTTCCCCCCTGGCGATTATTGTGGTGCGCGGAATTGCCGGATTACTCAGCGCGGTGACGCTGATCGCCGCCTCCCTCTGGCTACTGCAGCATATGAAGCACCCTAACGGCGCGCCGGTGCTTTTTTCTGGCGTCGGAATGGGGATATTCTTGTCGGCGGAATTTATCTCCCTGGGGAAGGCGCTGGCGCTCTCCAGCCAGCAGATATGGCTGATATGTGCGATAAGCTCTGGCGTGCTTTTTGTTCTCGCGCTGCGTCTGCTGCTGAGCCCCGCCGACTACCTTATCGCTTATCAACCCGCCGCGACCGCACACCGCGAGGAGGGCGAGGGGCGGGTGCGGGAGGCGTGGAAACTGCTGCTGATTTATGGCCTGGCCGGCTTCGGCTACATTATTACCGCCACCTATCTTCCGCTGTTTCTCAGCGGTTCGCTGAACGTTATCGATCCGGTGCAGATCTGGGCTATTTTCGGCCTCGCCGCCGTTCCCTCCTGCTTTATCTGGCACCGGCTGGTCATCAAGCTCGGCTACCGCCGCGCGTTTACCCTTAATTTGCTGATTCAGGCAATCGGCGTCATTCTCCCGGCGTTGAGCCATGCGTTACCGTTTTGCATATTAAGCGCGCTGCTGGTGGGTTGCACCTTTTTGGGCACCGTGACCATCGCGCTGTCCGAGGGGCGGCGGCTTAATCATCTGGTTTCGTTCAATATGATTGCCGCCATGACCGCGACCTACGGCATCGGGCAAATCGTCGGCCCGCTGGTTGCCGGAACGCTGTATGACCGCAGCGGGTCGTTTAATCCTTCGCTGAGCGCGGCCGCCATTGCGCTGCTGGCTGCCGCCGCGCTGGTGGCGGCAGGGGCGGGGCGAGCGTCAAAGGTCGGAGGCTGACTCCAGAAGCTGGCGCATTTTCTCGAGGGCGGGGGACGCGTAGCCTTTGCGCCAGATAAGCTGGGTGATCGCCTGGCCAACCGGCCGCAGCTGGCTGGCTTCGGGCAGCGTCAGGGTATCGAGCACGCTCTGCGGCACGATACCGGCATAGCCGCCGGAGGCGACGCAGGCGAGCATCGCGTGATAGGAGCCGACGTCCTGGATCTCGCTCTCCACCTCCTCTGATTGCGCCAGAAACGCTTCGCCCATCGCCCGGTAGGTACAGCCCTGCGCAAAGGCGGCAAAGCGAAAGCGCTGTGGGCTGGCAGGAAGCACCAGCAGCAGCTGTTCTTTAAAGATGGATACGTACTCCAGATCATCGGGCGGAGGCGTTCCCTGCGGCAGGCTCACCAGCGCGCAATCCAGCGCGGCGTCCAGCACCTGTTGGGTCAGCTGACGGGTGGGCTGGGTTTTGAGGGTGAGCGTCACCTCCGGGCACAGCGCGCGAAACCGGGGAAGCAGCGGCGGCAGGCGGCTGGCGGCGGTGGCGTCCATCGCCCCCATGCGTAAATTGCCGCCCGGCGTCGCCGGATGCAGCGCCTGTCTGGCCTCTTCGGCCAGGCTGAGGATTTTCAGCGCGTAGCCCAAAAAATGTTCACCGGCGGGGGACAGCAGCATCCTTTTATTGCCGCGGGCAAACAGCTCCACGCCCAGCTCCTCTTCCAGCTGGTGAATGCGGGTGGTGATATTGGACTGGGCTCGCCCCAGCCGCTTTGCCGCGCGGGTGACGCTGCGCTCTTGCGCCACCGTTTTAAATATCTCTAATGTGGTGTGGTTCATATTTTTATTCTTAATTTGAAAATAATGTTGATCTTATCATCTCTAAAAGAGATTTTAATGGCCCGAACGCACAAATTTCAACAGGGCAAACCATGAGCAACAGGCTTACGCAGCAGCTTGATATTGATTACCCCATTATTCAGGCGCCGATGGCCGGCGTGTCGACGCCGGAACTGGCGGCAGCCGTCAGCGGGGCCGGCGCGCTCGGCTCGCTGGGGCTGGGCTCGTCAACCGTAGAGCAGGCTGAAACGCTGATTAACCGGACCCGGCGCTTAACCACCCGTCCGTTTAACGTCAATCTGTTTTGCCACGCCCCGGCGGTAAGGGATCCGCAGCGTGAAGCCCGGTGGCTGGCGCGGCTGCGCCCGGAATTTGCGCGCTTTGGCAGCTTGCCACCGGAGACGCTGGCGGAAATTTATCTGAGTTTTCAGCAGCAGCCGCGGATGGCCGAGCTGCTGCTCGACCTGACTCCGGCGGCGGTGAGCTTTCATTTTGGCGTGCCGGATCGTGAAACCCTTCGCCGACTGCGGGAAAAGGGGATCGTCACTCTGGCGAGCGCGACCAGCGTGGCAGAGGCGCTGCTGGCCGTAGAGCAGGGAATCGATATGGTGGTGGCGCAGGGCTACGAGGCCGGCGGCCATCGCGGCATCTTTGATCCGCTGGCGCCCGACGGGCAGATGAGCACCTTTACTCTGGTTCAGACGATAAGACGGCATACCGATATTCCGCTTATCGCCGCTGGCGGCGTGATGGACGGCGCGGGAATTAACAGCGTAATGAACCTGGGCGCAGACGGGGCGCAGCTAGGGACGGCGTTTCTGCTGTGCCCTGAATCGTCCACGGATGGCGGATACCGTGAGGCCCTTAAAAGCGCATCTGACGGGCAAACGGTTTTAACCTCAGCCATTTCCGGACGCCCGGCGAGATGTCTGGTTAACGGCTGGCGTGAAATAAACGATCCGCCGCTGATTCCGGCTTATCCCGTGGCTTACGACGCCGGGAAGGCGCTGGCATCGGCGGCGAAAGCGCAGGGAGATCGTCAGTACGGTGCGCACTGGGCCGGGCAGGGGGTGAGCCTGATTCGCGAGCTGCCGGCAGCGGAGCTGATACGCACCCTGGTGCGCGAAAGCGGGTTTTAATCGCGGATGGCGCGCGGCCATCCGCTTATTGTTAACGACGGTGGGCGAGGCCGCGGACCAGACGGTCGCCGGCCATCTGCACGCCCTGCACCAGCGCGACCAGAATGAGCACGGTACCGAACATCACCTCGTTATTGAAGCGCTGATAGCCGTAGCGAATGGCCAGATCGCCCAGTCCGCCGCCGCCAATCACGCCCGCCATCGAAGAGAAGCCGATCAGCATAACGATGGTCAGCGTGATGCCTGCCACCAGCGTTGGCAGCGCTTCCGGCAGCAGCGATTTAAAGATCACGTGCCAGATATTACCGCCCATCGATAAAATCGCTTCGATACGCCCGTAATCCACTTCATCCAGCGCGTTCTCCGTCAGCCGCGCAAAGAACGGAAAGGCGCCAATGGTGACCGGAACCACCGCGGCGGTACTGCCGAGGGTGGTGCCAATAATCAGCCGGGTGAACGGGATCAGCGCGATCAGCAGCACGATAAACGGCAGCGAACGACCAAAGTTGATAATCGCGCCCAGCACGGCGTTGAGCTTCGGCATCGGCGCCAGGCCGTTGCGGCGTGAAACAAACAGCAGCACGCCGGTCGGCAGCCCGAGCAGCACGGTAAACAGCGCCGCCAGGCCGACCATATAAACGGTATCTACCGTGCCCTGAAGCAGCAGCGGCCAGAGATCTTCCCAACTCATGCTACTCCGCATAATGGCCTCCCGTGAAAACCGTGGCGAGCGAGGAAATCCCGCTCAGCCTGAGGATCGTGCAGCAGCGACTGCCGTAGCCGCGACCATGGCGCCACCAGCAAATCGGCAATTCTGCCGCTTTCAATAATCTCCCCGTGCTCCAGCAGCGCCGCGTGGTCGCAGAGGGTTTTCACCACTTCCAGCTCATGGGTGATCAGCACGATGGTGAGGTTCAGCTTTTGGTTGATATCCGCCAGCAGGCTGAGCACCGAGGCCGTGGTCTCGGGGTCGAGGGCGCTGGTGGCCTCATCGCACAGCAGCACATCCGGCCGCGCGGCCAGCGCGCGGGCGATCCCCACGCGCTGTTTTTGCCCGCCGGAAAGCTGTGACGGAAAGGCGGCGGCTTTATCCGCCAGCCCGACCAGTTCCAGCAGCTCCGCCACCCGCGCCTGGCGGGCGGCTTTCGGCACTTTGGCTATCTCCAGCGGCACCGCGACATTGTCGGCGACGCTGCGGGCGTGAAGTAAATTAAAGTGCTGGAAGATCATGCCGGTACGCAGCCGGTACTCGCGCAGCGCGGTTTTATCCATCCGGGTAATATCGTTCCCGTTCACAATAATGCGGCCCGACGTGGGCCGCTCCAGCAGATTCAGGCAGCGTATCAGCGTACTTTTGCCTGCACCGCTGCGGCCGAGGATGCCGTAAACGGCTCCTCTCGGCACCTGCAGAGAGACATCGTTTAGCGCCGGTCGGCCTGTTCCGGCATAGGTTTTACTCAGCCCGACAATCTCAATCATGACTGAGGAGCAACCGGGATCACCGAGCCGTTATACTGCTTACGAATAAATTCGGCGACCTGCGGCGAGGTGAGGTCTTTGGCCAGCGCCTTGATGCGCGGATCGTTCGCCAGCGCCGGCGTTGTCACCAGAATGTTGGCGTACGGGTTGTTGGTCGCGCTCTCCAGACCCAGCGCGTCTTTGGCCGGCACCAGCCCGGCTTCCAGCGCGTAGTTGCCGTTTATCACCGCCAGGTCAACGTCATCCAGCGACCGCGGGATCTGCGGTGATTCAATCTCAAGGATTTTCAGGTGCTTCGGGTTTTCCACGATATCTTTCGGCGTCGCCAGGGTTGTCGCCGGGTCGGTAAATTTTGCCGCCAGCTTAATCAAACCCTGATTTTGCAGCAGGAACAGCGCGCGGCTCAGGTTAGTGGTGTTATTCGGTACCGCCACGCTGGCGTTCTCGGGCAGCGATTTAAAATCTTTATGCTTGCGCGAATAGATCCCCAGCGGCTCAATATGGACGGTCGCCGCGACGGCGAAGGTTTTGCCCAGCGCTTTCTCCTGATCTTTCAGATAGGGGACGTGCTGGAAGTAGTTGGCATCGACATCGCCGTTGGCCAGCAGCTCGTTGGCGTTAACGCCGCTGGTGAGTTCGACGATTTTCAGGTCGAGGCTGGGATCGATCTTCTTAATGTAGTTAAGGATCTCGGCGTGCGGCACCGGGTCCGCGGCGACGCGCAGCGCGGCGGCCTGGGCGGAACTCCATGCCAGAGAGAGAGACAGTGCAACCCCTGCCAGTTTAAATGCGGCATATTTCATCATCTTATTCCTTGTATTGTTGTTATGTTTATACCCGTCATACTTCAAATTGCATGTGCGTTGGCTGCGCGCGCTCACCCGAATCACTTACCAGAGTAAGCTCATCGGGATTCACTGACTTGCCGC
>OIFN01000097.1_pt1 | contig 64397 bp, 81 predicted proteins | sample 1582091 | NCBI WGS metagenome assembly OIFN01 (sample SAMN07501064, study PRJEB24779) | human gut metagenome
AACTGCCACCACCATGTATCAGTAAGATAGAAGGCAAATTCTTATCACCAAATTCATGGAATTTCATGTTTAAACTCCTTACTTTAGGACTTTCACTTGCTAAATCCTTGTTTAATCAGCTCGTAGAAGCAAAGCTACACACTCCACGTGTCCTGCTTCATGTAATTGAACACTAGTTTCCTTGAACTCTTTGGTATATTTTTGGCTCATTTGGACATCTCCTTTGGTTAGATACTATTCTACCAAAACGTGTCCATAAAATCATACTAACATCAGTTCACTTACTTTGACAAAGTGGAGGTATCTATCCTCAAGACCCTCAATGCATTCCATACTGCTAGTAGCGTTACACCAACATCTGCAAAGATGGCCTCCCACATATTAGAAATTCCCAATCCACTTAGAACCAAGAAAATTAGTTTAACTACAATAGCCAAGGTCATGTTTTGTTGGGCTATTCTGACTGTCTTTTTTGCCAGTCGAATGACTTGAGGAAGTTTTCCAAGGTCATCATCCATCAGTACAACATCTGCTGATTCAATGGCTGCGTCCGAACCTAGCCCTCCCATAGCAATACCAACATCTGCCCTAGCAAGAACCGGTGCATCATTCACCCCATCTCCAACAAAGGCAACAGCCTGCTGAGACTGAGTCAGAATTTCCTCAAATGTACTCACCTTATCCTGAGGCAAGCAATCTCCAAATGCATCATTAAAGGCAAATTGCTGTGCAAATTCATCAACCACTGCCTGACGATCGCCTGAAAGGAGAACCGTCTTTTTAATTCCGACTGCCTGTAAATCCTTCAAGGCCTCGATGCTCGTCTCCTTCACTTGGTCTGTGATAAGGAAATAGCCTAGAAAATGACTGTCCTCTGCCAAATAGAGAACTGTTCCTGTGCTGTCAATAGCTGGATAAGTAATCCCTTGAACTTCCATTAATCTAGCATTCCCAAGATAGAGCTGTCTGCCATCTACCCTACCGGACATGCCCTGCCCTGGTAGCTCGGTAATCTGACTCACCCTATTCTCGTCCACTTCCTGTCCATAGGCTGTTCGAATAGAGTTTGCGATTGGATGATTGGAATAGCTTTCCAGATGGGCAGCGAGGTACAGAATATCATCCTCGACACCTTCTGCGTTGACAACGGTATCCACCGCAAAGATACCTTTTGTAATTGTCCCCGTCTTATCAAATACGACCGTATCCAACTTGGCAAGAGCCTCTAAATAATTCCCACCTTTCACTAAGACACCTAATTTAGATGCTCCCCCTAGCCCGCCAAAGAAACTCATTGGTACCGAAACCGCAAGAGCACAAGGGCAAGAAATGACTAAAAAGGTAAGTGCCCGATAAAGCCAAGTCGACCACTCCCCTAAACCAAGCAAGGGAGGCAGGCTTGCAAGCAGAAAAGCGATTCCGACAACCACTGGTGTATACACACGCGAAAAACGTGTGATCATCCGTTCCGTCTCCGCTTTTTTATTGCTTGCATTTTCAACTAATTCCAAAATTTTGTTGACCGTTGATTGCGAAAAAGTCTTACTCACTTCAATTACCAATGGACTAGTCAAATTGATCACACCACTTGTAATGTCCTCACCAACGCCAATTTCCCTAGGCAGTGATTCTCCTGTCAAGGCTGACGTATCCAGAATAGAACGACCTTCTCTGACCAGACCATCTAGGGGCACCTTCTCCCCAGGCTTAACTAAAATATGGTCCGCAACCCTTACTGTTTCAGGGTCTACTTGAACGGTTTCTCCCCCCTCTAGTCTCCAAGCCTTATCCGACCGAATATCCATCAATCGTGCAATGGACTGACGAGATTGAGAGGTGGCCTTATCTTGGAAATACTCCCCAATCTGATAAAAAAGCATGACGGCTACTGCCTCTGGAAATTCTCCCAAGAGAAAGGCTCCTAAGGTCGCGATACTCATCAAAAAGTTTTCATCAAAAAGATTACCACGTTGAATATTTTGAACCATCTTGATAAGAACCTTATGGCCGATAATGATATATAGGGTCAGATAATAGACCAGACGAATCCAGAAATACTCCTCTGGCAGGAAAAAGCCGAAGGCAAATAGAATCATAACAGCAAGTAGCAGCTCTTTCGCCCAATCTCGTTTTTCTGGAAGTGCCTCTTCCTTTTTCTCACTGATAACTTCGATTCCAGGTTCAATAGCATCCACCAAGTCAATAATTTCCTTATCTATCCCATCTTCGCTTTTTGTTTCCAAAATCAGCTTTTGAGCTATCAGATTGACAGTGGCAGATTCTACCTGCTCCAATTGATTGACAGCACGTTCAATCTTAGCAGCACAATTGCCACAGTCAATTCCTCGAAGTTCATACTCTTTCTTCATGTTTTTCCTCTTTCAAATGTTTCAGTGTCAAAGACAAGACTGCTGCGACATGATCGTCCGCAAGTTCATAATAGGTCATCCTTCCTTTTTTCTCCCCCTTGACCAATTGGCAGTCCCGCAGATAGCGTAGTTGGTGAGAAATAGCAGACTTGGTCATCTGTAACGCAATCGCTAAGTCTCCGACACAAATTGGATTTTGCCGTACTGCTTGTAAAATCCGCAAACGAGTTGGGTCAGAAATCGCCTTAAAAAAATTGGACATATTTAGCAATGTAACGGTATCAAACTCCGTCTCATGGACCCCTTGAATTAAATCTGGATTACAAGCTGTTAAACACTGTGACATATTTTCTATTCCTCCTATACTAAAGTTGTATCAAGTAACATCATGATTAGAAATCCGGCCATAACCCCACTTGTCGCAATATCGGTATTCTTGTGCTCTTGAGCACCTGGCACAAGTTCTTCCACTGCAACATAAATCATGGCTCCCGCCGCAAATAAGAGAGCATAAGGTAGTAGCTGGGTCATAGACATAACAGCATAGGCCCCTAAAACAGCTGCAATCGACTCAACAATCGCTGACATGGCGCCATAGTAGAAAGCTGATTTCCTACTTCGCCCTTCTACCCGTAGTGGCAAGGACAAGGCAGAGCCTTCTCGAATATTTTGGATGCCAATTCCCAAGGCCAATCCAAGGGCACTCATTCACGTAAAGGAAAGTCTAGTTGCGAGATTTGCCACACTAGCAAATGCCACACCAACTGCTAAGCCCTCTGGTATATTATGAAACACTACCGCCAGATAAAGCAGCATGGTCTTTGATAAGGGTCTTTTGGGATTCAAAATCCCTTCCTTATCACTCATCTGATGATTCAAATGTAGGTCGGGAACCAAATAATTAATAAAGCGGATAAATAAGCCCCCGACAATAGAACCAACAGCCGTCGTCAACCAGTAAAATCTGTTCGTAGCTATTGACTGGCTATAGTCCAAAGAAGGGACAAGCAAAGGCCAGACTGCCACTGCCGTCATAATGCCCGCTGCCAAGCCCATCATCATATCCATGAATTTTTGATGAATGGTTTTGACAAAAAAGACCAAACTAGCACCGATAAGGGTACAAAACCAGTTGAATAAGCCAGCTAATAAAGCTTGCATTACTGGTGATAGAGAAGAAAAATTACATCTCATACCTCAATAATCGATGATTCAGTTGAACAACCACTCAACTATTATCATTATAGTTGAACACTCGCTCAATTGTCAAGGAAGAAAGTAAAAAAGCTATGAGAAATCCCCATAACTTTGTAAATTATTGAAGCAATCTCGTGTTCTTAGAGAATATCACAATGCCATAAAAAGCCCAAAGGACTATTTGGAATTATCATATCATATAACGCTTCGACACAATTTAACGATTACTATATTGAGAAACAAACTTTACTCCTCAAGAAAGTTAGATGTTCCCAATGCTATCCGTAAGAGTACTTAAAACCTTGAAACATACTGATTTCAAGGTTTTTATAACGTGTTATTGTATCACCTAATTTCTACTGATTTCCATAGATCAAACCTTTCGTGATTTTTTCATATAGGTGGGTACGTTTCTATTCCCTCAAACTCCTTGTCAATGGAAATAAAAACGTACCCACAGTGTAAATGGAAATAGAATTTGAGAATTCCTAACTATCACTTCCACTCACTCCAAAAATTACTTACTCTAATACTTCCCCACCATAAAGCAAAAAGCCTTGCAATCAAGGCTTTTCATTATCCCTTTCGTTCAAAGGTTCTAGGCTTTTACGAGCAAAGCTACACACTCCACGTGGTGCGTTTGCGGAAATAAATCAACCGGTTGTACTTTCTTCAATTCATATCCCAATTCTTGGTAGAGTTTGATATCACGCGCCATTGTTGCTGGGTTACATGAGACGTAGGTAATCTTTTCAGGTTGCATGGCAACACTGGCTTTGATGAAGCTTTCCGTCAAGCCCTTGCGTGGTGGATCTACAATGATGACGTCTGGTTTGATACCATCCTTGCTCCATTTGGCCATGGCATTTTCAGCTGAGTCAGCCACATAGTGGGCATTTGTAATGCCGTTACGCTCTGCATTTTTCTTGGCATCTTCAACGGCTGTTTCGATGACTTCAACGCCGTAAACTTCTTCGACCTGTTTGGCAAATGACAAACCGATTGTCCCGATTCCTGAATAGGCATCAATAACAATGCTGTCGCTGTTTAGGTCTGAGAAGTCAATGGCTGTTTGATAGAGTTTTTCAGCCATCTCGGTGTTAACCTGATAGAATGACTGGGCAGAAATCTCATAGTCATTGCCCAACATCCTATCGGTGATGGTATCTTGACCATAAAGGGTGCGAAACTCCTTACCAAAGATAGCGTTAGTATTCTTATCGTTGATGTTTTGGATGATAGAAACAACATTTGGGAAGGCTTCCGTAATCTTAGCAATGATTTGATCAATACGGAAAATTTTTGGTCTAGTCGTTACAAAGACCAACATCATCTGACCTGAATAATGGCCACGACGGACCACCAAATGACGAATTAACCCTGTCTGCTCCTTCTCATCATAAGGTTTGAGGTCATAGCGGCGAAGAAGATCACGGACAAAGACAATGAGTTTATCAATTTCCTTGTCTTGGATGAGGAAATCTTCAATTGGAATCAAGTCGTGAGAATTCTTGCGGTAGAAACCTGTTTCAAGCTGACCTTTAACACGGCGAACGGGCACTTGCGCCTTATTACGGTAGGCGTAAGGCGTCTCCATCCCCAATGTTTCAGCGACCTCTACGTCTGAGATACCTGCTGTCTTATAGAGGTTGTCCACAACTTGTTTACGCTTGAACTTGAGCTGCTCCTCGTAGGTCATATGGCCAAAATCAGCAATCCCTGAACGGAGGTAGGTCGCATCAATATCCTGATTACGATTTGGTGAAAGGGTCACATAATCCTCAACCTTACCAAAGCCGATATTTTTCTTGAGCTTAAGCACGCGCATCTTGATGACTTCACCTGGAAGGGCATTATCCACAAAAAAGACAAAACCGTCCACCTTGGCAACGCCTGCTCCTTCATGTGTCAAATCGACAATTTCAACTTCTACAATATCGTTTTTATTTAACATAATTCAACTTTCTTTACTTTTATGGGGCTTAAACATACCTTCAAAAGCCTTTTACTACCCTCCATTATAGCACATATAAATTAAATTTATGGCTGGCCATAAATAATATAGATTTTTCAGAAAAGTCATACAGTGCTATCATAGGTCCATGACAAAAAATTAAACGACTCAGCAACTTGTCTAGATGTCGTTTCTATATAAAGGAGAATAATCATGCCAGATATTACCATTCATACAATCGAAACTGCACCAGAAGAAGTCAAAGACGTCCTTCAAACAGTCAAAGATGCTAATGGGGGATACATTCCAAACTTGATTGGTCTCCTTGCTAATGCGCCAACTGCGCTTGAAACTTACCGTACTGTCGGTGAAATCAACCGTCGCAATTCATTGACACCAACTGAACGTGAGGTTGTTCAAATTACAGCTGCTGTTACTAATGGATGTGCCTTCTGTGTGGCAGGTCACACAGCCTTTTCAATCAAGCAAATCCAAATGACACCTCAACTTTTGGAAGCCCTTCGTAACCGTACACCAATCGAAGACGATCCAAAACTTGATACCCTTGCTAAATTCACTATTGCCGTGATCAATACCAAGGGTGCTGTTGGTGACGAAGCCTACAATGACTTCTTGGAAGCTGGCTACACTGCTCAAAATGCCCTTGATGTTATCTTGGGTGTCAGCCTTGCTAGCTTGTGTAACTACGCTAACAATCTCGCACAAACACCGATCAACCCTGAACTTCAAGAATTCGCTTAATTCAAAACCAAAGGATAAACTAGAGGAGGACCTAAGCCTATGTCACATTTTTCAAAAGAATTCCTTACTTGGTTGGATACCAACGCTGACCATATTGACCAAGAGTCTGGACCCATTGCGGACCAACTTCTTGAAAAAATTGCTGAAAACGACGTCTTTAAAATCGGCGTACCTGCTGAGTTTGATGGCCTAGGTGGTGGTCCTACTCAAGTTGTTGATGTGCTTGATGAATTGGCACAACACTCTTTGACAGCTTCCTTTATTTCTTGGGGACACCGTACTTTCATCGAGTATATCCTTGCGAGTGACAATGCTTATCCTCGTGAAACATGGTTGAAAGAATTGTATACCGGTGAGCGTGCTGGTGGAACTGGCTTGTCAAATGCGGTCAAATTCTTGTCAGATATTGAAGAATTGAATGTTACCATTAGTCAAGAAGGTGATGACTACTATCTTGATGGTCGTTTGCCTTGGGTAACTAACCTACGTTCTGATAAATTCGCTGCTCTCTTTGCTGCTGACTTTAAAGACGGTAGCCAACCTTGGATTATCACTATTCCATCTGAAGCTGAGGGCCTCAGCCGTTCTGAAGATTTGGAATTTGTTTCCCTTCAGGGTGCTAACACCGCCTCTCTTACTTTCGATCACGTTAAGTTAGATCCTAATTGGATCCTTTCAAAAGAAGGTACGGACTATATTGCCAAAACACGTCCAAACTTCCTTGGTTTCCAATTTGGTCTTGCCTTTGGTTTGGCTAAACGTTCTCTTGATGAGGTTGAAGCTAGTCTAAACAGTAACCGTAGCGTTCTTCGTGAAGAATTTGAAGCTACACGTGAAAATCTTCTTGCTATCCAAGAGCAACTCTTTGCAGGGCTTAATGATGCCGATTATTTCATTGAAAAACCACGTGAACTTTTCCAATTGCGTATCGATATTGTCGATGTCGTAGCCAACAGCTTGCTCCTCGAACTTCAAGCTAGTGGTGGTCGTGGCTATTTGAAAGAATCAGAATCAAGCTTTATCCGTCGTTGGAATGAAGGCGTCTTCCTTCCAATTGTATCTCCGAGTGCGGTGCAGCTTCGTCACATTCTTGCAGCTAGCTAGAAAGGCCGGTGGACCAATGAAGGTATTTTTTAAGAAAATTCCCTTGGCCCTATCTAGTCTAGTTCTTGCCCTCTTTAGTTTATCCAATCAAATAAGCCACTTTGCCCTGATTGCTCAGGGCATTTGGTTTCTGGCCAGTATTGGTTTTATACTTATACTAGGACGCTTGATTTTTGGCTTTGAACAAGTAAGGGAAGATTTGCGAAACCCAGTCGTTGCTTCGGCCTTTGCTAGTTTCTTTATGGCTGCCTTTCTATTTGCCAGCCGCCTCCCACTAGCTCAAACAGGATTGAGTGTGACTTGGCTTGGACTCCTTGGACTTTATATTGCCTATATTATTTTTTTCAGTCTGCGTTTTTTACGCCCATTTTCTTTGAATCAAGTCTATCCAAGCTGGTTCGTGGTCTATGTTGGCCCTGCTATCAGTCTTGTGACAGTACCGGCTAGTGTTCCAACTAGCATCAAGGGACTTATTCTGGGAGTAACGGGATTTGCGACTCTAGCCCTCTTTCCACTTGTTTTATGGAGAATGAAACAGATAGCCATCCCTCACCTATATCAGTCTATTCTTGCCATTTTAGCAGCACCTCTGGCCCTTCTCATTACCAGCTCAATCAAGAGTAATCAAAGACCTGCAACTATAATTTTACTTGCCCTACTTTTATTCTCACAAGCATTCTTTTTCTATGCTCTTGGTCTCTTCGCAAAGCTAGTTAGAAAAGGCTTTATGCCACTTTTTGCAGCTTTTAGCTTTCCCTTGGTCAATAGTGTCAATGCTTTTAAGGCAGCTACCACAAGTCTGGGTTTAGTCAATCTAGCTACCCAATTGATTTATGAGGTAGAGTTCGTCATCGTTCTTGTTATCATGACCTATTTGCTCTATCATTTTCTAAAACTCTTATACAAGGCGCTTATACAAGCTCTTCATACCAAAAAAGAAGCAGGTTCAGTGTGAACCTGCTTCTTTTCTTATCTAAATCCTAGTTCTTTTAATTTTGCCTGATAAGTGTCAAAATCAATTTCGATCCCTTGACCGCCATACAAATCATAGCTGTCAATCCAATCACCATCCGAAGGAATGGTTTGCGAATTAATACCTTTTTTGAAACTACCGGCATTTGAAAGTCCCAAGTCCAACATGTCCGTCATGCTCATATTGGTTGAGGTCAGTGAGTAAACCTTCCCTAAAGCCTCAGGTCCTTTGAAGAGGCTAAGTGGATTCTTAAGCTGCTTCATGACAGCCTGCATCACTTGTTGCTGGCGCTTGGTACGGCCATAGTCCCCCTCGTCATCCTTACGGAAACGGGCATAATTCAGAAGGGTGCGGCCATCCATATCTTGCTTACCAACTTTAATGGTTTGATTTGGCACATGGCCGTTCTTGTCCATCTTCAAATCATCTGGAACTTGTACCGAAGACACTTTTTTACCATCAATGGTCGCAAACTTCGCATTGATTTCCACACCATTTGGGAAGAGGGTATCAACCCCTGTCGCAAAGGTTTCAAAGTCAACCATGGCATAGTACTTGATATCAATATCAAAGTTGCGTTTGAGCGTCTCACGCATGAGCTCTGCCCCTTGATGATTATTTTGCTCACCAATATTGAAGGCCGTATTGAGTTTCAAGTCCTGAGAATAGTCGGTTTCTGAAGCCCCCTTGATATTGACTAAGGTGTCTCGCATAAAGCTAACCATCTTAACCTTACCTTCTTTATTGCCCACATTAACCACCATAATGGAGTCTGTTCTGGCATCGGTAGATTCTTGGCTAACGCGCTGGTCAGAACCCAAAATAAGGATATTGACCCCATCCTTGGTATCCTTACCATTAAAGGTCTCAACTATGGCAGGCTGGTAGGATTTACCATTATTACCCGCAGCAGAAAGGTCTGTTCCCTTGTAAAATTGATAAGCCATGGCTATCACTAGGAACACAACTCCAAGACTCAAGCAACTAAGTACTAGCTTGACAACCTTCTTGAGCCTTCTCTTTTTCTTTGGTCGCTTCTTCTTGGCTACTTGCGACTTGGACCTTGGAGCCGACGTTGCTGAAGGAGTTGCTTGTCTTTGAACCTTTTTACGTTTAGGTTTACTTTTAGCAACTTCCTCTCGATAGATGGGTAGTCCTTCCTCCGTTAGCTGATTGGCAGCCTCATAATCACGCTCTTGATAGTAGTCAAAACGATTATCATAAGGCTGGCGCCACGCTGCTTGATAGTCCTCTCTTTGCGCTTGATACCTCCGCTCAGCTTCATAGGCATCTAACTTTCCTTGTAGATAATTGAATTCTGAAGCCTGCTGTCCATTCAGGTGAGCAAGATTTTTTAAAAGATAGCTGTAACGTAACCGTTCATGATGCGTAAACGGCCCATTGTTAGATTTGGTCATAAGATTTCCCTTTAAATTTCATAGACTTGGTAAGCACCCAAGATTTTATATCCAATTCCAACTGCAGTTAGCTCTTCAAGAGCGAACTGAGCCAACTTTTCCTTTGTATAATCACAATCAATAATGAAGAAATACTCGCCAAGTACCGTCTTCAACGGACGACTTTCAATCTTGGTCAAGTCAATGCCTCGCCAGGCAAAGGTCGATAGGGCCTTGTAAAGTGCCCCTGGCATATTGTCAGGCAGGGTCAAGGCCAGCGTTAATTTACAATCAATCTGATTGAGCGGAATCTCAGGAACAGTGTTTCCTAGCACCCAAAAGCGGGTATAATTCTTTTCAATCTCCTGGATATCCTTAGCCAATATTTGAAGACCGTATTCCTTAGCAGCTGCGTGAGGAGCGATTGCCGCATAAGGCTGGTCTGGATTATCAGCGACAAAACGAGCCGCAAAGGCTGTACTTGCTGTTGTCTCAATCTTGGCATGTGGAAAATGCTGTTTAATATACTTTTTCCCTTGAGCAATAGCCTGTGGGTGTGAAAAGATTTTCTCAATTTTCTCATGATGTTTAGTCGCCATCAACTGCTGCTTGATAGGCTGAACAATCTCTGCCACAGCACGAATATCAGCCTGATGGAAGAGATAGTCTAAACTCTCATGAACAGAGCCCTCAATGGAATTTTCCACCGGAATGACCGCATAATCCACACGTCCCTCTTCATAAGACTTGATAACCTCAGTAATGGTGCCTAATGAAACCAATTCTGCTTCAGGAAAAGCCTTTAAGGCTGCATTATGTGTAAACGACCCACTTGGGCCCAAATAACCTACATACATTTGATAAACCTTGCTACTTCTTCTGGCGTTCGGTTATCAACTGTGACAACCAAATCTGCTAAATCTTGATAGAGTGCCATTCGACCGTCATAAATAGCCTTAAAATCCTCTTTGGAATGATTGAGAAAGAGGGGGCGTTGATTTTTGGTATCCTTTTGAATGCGATCATAGACCACATCAAAAGAAGCGTGGAGCCAAACATTATGCTTACGATTTTTGGCCAAGAGCTGACGATTATGCTCCGTTACAACGACACCACCTCCAGTAGAGATGATGACATCATCTCCCTCTTGGAGAAGTTCTTCCAAAGTCTCAGACTCAATCTGACGAAAGGCTGCCTCACCTTCTTTTGCAAAAAAATCAGCAATGGACATGCCGATTTTATCCTCGATGACCTGATCCATATCCACGAAACGACCATCCAGGTATGGGGCGACGGAACTCTTACCAACTCCCATAAAGCCCAATAAAACCTTAGCCATTGAGCAATCCTTCCAAGTCACTAAAGAAGCTTGGGTAACTTGTATTGATAGCTTCTGCACGTTGCAAGTCAACCTCACCATCTTGAACCAAGAGAGCAGCAATAGCTGTCATCATACCAATACGGTGGTCACCAAAGGTATTGACCTCTGCTCCATGAAGAGCGGTCTTACCAGTGATAATCATACCATCCTCAGTTGGTACAATATCAGCCCCCATAGCATTCAAGGCATCTGCCACCACCTGAATACGGTCGGTTTCTTTGACCTTGAGTTCTTCAGCATCACGAATCACTGTCTTACCTTGGGCTTGTGTCGCCAAGAGTGTGATAATCGGAAGCTCATCAATCAAACGTGGAATGATATCGCCACCAATTTCAGTTCCTTTAAGTTCTGAAGTTTCAACTGTAATAGTCGCAGATTTGGCAACTTGGTCAATATCTGAAAGGGTAATTTTACCACCCATATCTTTGATCACATCAATGATACCCGTACGCGTCTCATTGATGCCGACATTTTCCAAGACAATCTTAGAGTTAGGCACCACGAGTCCCGCTACCAACCAAAAGGCCGCTGAAGAAATATCACCTGGAACCACGACTTCTTGAGCAGTAAAGCTTTGGCCACCAGAAATACGAATTTCCTTACCATCTACTTGAAGCTGACCACCAAACTGCTGAATCATATCTTCCGTATGATTACGTGTTTTTTCCTTTTCAATGATGACAGATTCGCCATCAGCTTGAAGCGCTGCAAAAATAAGAGCAGATTTTACCTGAGCAGAGGCCACAGGCAATTGGTAATGAATAGGTTTAAGGGACTTGCTACCGTGCATTTTCAATGGTGGCAAATCACGGTCTGTTTGACCAGAAACCTCTACACCCATCTGACGCAAGGGAATGGTCACACGGTCCATAGGGCGTTTTGAAAGGGAATCATCCCCAAACATCTCTACATCGAAATCTTGACCTGCAAGCACACCTGAAATCAAGCGAATCGATGTCCCAGAGTTACCCATGTCCAATTTGTTTTGAGGAGCCTTGAGACCATCAAAACCAACACCGTGAATACGAACCACATCACCGTCATCCTCGATAGTCACACCCAGATCACGAAAGACCTGCATGGTTGAGAGGACATCCTCACCTCGTAAAATATCACGAACAGTTGTCACACCTTTGGCAAGACTTCCGAACATAATCGAACGGTGACTGATTGACTTGTCACCAGGGATACGCAAGCTGCCATGAAGACCTTGGGCCTTGGTTTCTAGTTTCATAGGTTACTCCTGAAAATTTTATAGTTACTCTCATTATACCATAATCGAAAGCCCAACCATAGACTGAATTGTCAAAATATTCACTCTCTAGTATTGGCATACTTTTCTCTTAGAAAGGCAACTGCTTCTTGAACACGGTTCCGAATCAAGTTAGCAGACTCCTCCAAAAGACGATTTTCCTCAGCAGACAAAGACAAGTGAACGGGAGCAGCCACCCCTTGACGTCCTAAAATAACTGGATAGCCAAGGTAGGTTTGATAGGCTTCTTGATAGCTTGATACTGCCACTTCTTCTTGAGCATCAGAAAGGATAATTGTCACCAAACGAAGAGCAGCACTGGCAATACCGTATGAAGTATAGCCCTTACCATAAAAGACTTTGTGGCCACCCTTCATGGAAGCTATAAAGAGATTTTGACGCTCTTCTTCACTGGTCAATTCTGTAATGTCTTGCCCTTTGACCTTAACCTGACTCCAGGCTGTAAATTGGGAATTCCCATGTTCGCCAAGATTGTAGCCAGATACTGATTTGGGATTGACTGACAAATCATCTCCTACCGCTGCCTTCATTCTCGCCGTATCGAGTAGAGTCCCTGTCCCAATCACACGTTCTCTTGGCCAGCCTGTGAATTCCTGATAGAGGGCTGATACGGCATCTACAGGATTCGAGATAACCAAGAGTATGCCTTTAAAATCCAATTTTTTGAGTTCCTGAGAAACCTGATAAACAGCTTCTCGGGTAAATGGAAATTCAGCAAAACGGTCCTCACCGGCATTATGCTGTAACTGAATATTTCCAAGGGATGAAATAATCACATCAGCATCTTCAAGTGCTGCATAATCATTAACCACGATGTTGGCATAGCTAGGCAGATTGGCCATAGCATCTTTAAAATCCTGGGCATCCGCCTCAGCCTTTTTCTCATTGATATCTATAAAGACATAACTATCAGCCAAACCTTGAGCAATAGCTCCATGAGCTACCGCAGCTCCAACATTTCCCATACCAATAATTCCAATTTTACGAGCCATCATTTTCCTCCTTAATATTTGATCTTCATTCTTAGACAATCTCTTTTGAATGCAGAAAAGGGCATGTCAACTGACACACCCTCTCTGATTAGCTATTCAATTCTTGCAAAGGTTTGAAGATGATACGTTCAATATCATTCAAATAAACAGACAAGCCTTGTTGTGCAGCCAAGTATTCTTTCAAAAGGGCATTAGCTTCCACTTTTTGCCCCAATTCTTGAACAGCTGCTTGTTCTTCTGCTGTTGGCATTGTACCAGCTTGCATTTTAGCATAGAAATCCTCTTGGAAATCAGTAAACTCTTTGAAAAGAGCGCTAGCCTCAGCATCAGCTGCAATCGCTTCTTTTTTCTCTACCAAAGTTTTGTACTCAGGAAGGGCACGGATGCCACGTTCCAACTCATTTGCTAAATCATAAATATTTGTCATTTTATTCTCCTAAGCGATCACCACATGATAGTCTGTATTGGCTTCAATAACAGTCTTAGCATGTGTACGATCTTTTTCATTTTTAAAAGTAATTTGAAGGATACCATGGATATCCTCACGATTTTCTTCATTAATACGAAGGTTAACCAAAGACGTTCCTCGCAACAATTCCATAATGCTAAGGATGACGTCCTCACGGTCAGGCACATCCACAAAAATATCGAAGGCACTTTCCACGCCACCCTTTTTGTGAATTTCCATCTCTTTACGCTTCTTACGACCATTGTCAAAGAACTCCCAAATGGCATTCTCATCCTCAGCCTTAATCAAGTCAGCCACATGGTCCAAACGATTTTTGAAATCTTCAATACGATCCAAAACAGCCGGCCCATTAGTCATGAGAATGGAAGCCCACATACCAGGTTCACTTTCTGCAATACGGGTCATATCTCGGAATCCCCCAGCCGCAAAGTGATTGGTCATCTCATGGGCCTGAGCATAATCAGCAGCCTGCTCCATAAGACCAGAAGCCAAAAGATGTGGAAAATGACTGATTTGACTGGTTACACGGTCATGTTCAGCCGCATCAATCTCCACAAATCGTGACTTAAGCCCTGACAAGATGTCCTTAAGTTCAGGGATAGTTGTCTCTCTTGTTAGACTCGTCGGTGTGAAAATATAATAGGCATTTTCAAAAAGTGTCACGTCAGCCGCAATAGCCCCTGATTTATGGGAACCAGCCATAGGGTGGGAACCTACAAACTGAACATTTTTACCTGTTAGGTAACGTTCAGCTGCCTCAACGATATCCAACTTAGTAGACCCTGCGTCTGTGATGATGACATTATCTTTGAGCTCCAAGTCAGCCAACTCCTTCAAGTAGGCCACAGTTTGCTTAATCGGCACTGCAAGGATAATAACATCCGCGAGGGGAGCAAATTCTGTGAAATCACTTGTTGCACGGTCAACAATGCCACGCTCAAGTGCAATATTTCGAGAATAGTCAGAGCGATTATATCCAAGAATCTCATAATCAGGGTGGTCTCTTTTAATCCCTAAGGCCAAGGAGCCACCAATCAAGCCCAATCCTGCGATATAAATAGTTTTCTTACTCATTACTACTCCCATCTATTGTCTGATGCTGCTTAAAAGTTTTTCACATAGTCACGGTGACGTGCTACCGCTTCTTTCAATTCTTCCATGTTGTCAGAAGAGAATTTGTCCAAGATTTCATTGGCTACAACTGTAGCAACTACGGATTCCATAACGACACCCGCTGCAGGCAAGGCCGTTGGATCTGAACGCTCGACTGTTGCCTTGTATGGTTCATGTGTTTCGATATCTACTGACATCAATGGCTTGTATAGGGTTGGAATAGGTTTCATAACCCCACGGACCACAATCAGTTGCCCGTTGGTCATACCGCCTTCAAAACCACCAAGGTTGTTAGTGCGACGCGTATAGCCGTCCTCTTCATTCCAGAGAATCTCGTCCATCACTTGAGAGCCCTTGAGGTAGCCATCCTTGAAACCAAGACCAAATTCTACACCCTTGAAGGCATTGATGGATACAACTGCTTGAGCAATCTTAGCATCAAGTTTGGTATCCCATTGGACATAAGAACCAAGGCCAACAGGGACGCCGCCAACAACAGTTTCAACGACGCCACCGATTGTGTCTCCCTCTTTTTTGATTTGGTCAATGTAATCTTTAATTTCTTGTTCACGTTCTTGGTTAACAACTGAAATCTCTGATTGTTGAGCCAATTCCTTGATTTGAGCTACTGTCAAATTCTCAGGCACATCAATTTCCTTACCACCAAAGACAACAACATGGTTAGCAATTTCAATATCAAGCTCAGCCAAGATACGTTTAGCGACAGCACCTACTGCCACACGCATAGTTGTCTCACGCGCACTAGAACGTTCCAAAGAGTTACGCAAATCATCGAAACGGTATTTCATTCCACCAACTAAGTCAGCATGGCCTGGACGTGGGTGAGTGATTTTACGTTTGGTTTTCAAACGGTCCTCAATATCTTCCACAGCCATGATGTCCAACCATTTTTGATGGTCCTTATTGATAACGTGAAGGGTGATTGGAGCCCCTGTTGTTTTCCCATGACGAACACCAGAAGTGATTTCAACCTTATCAGACTCAATTTTCATACGGCCACCACGACAATAGCCACCTTGACGACGTTTCAAATCGCCATTGATGTCTTCAGCCGTCAAGGGAAGACCTGCTGGAACACCTTCGATAATTGCTGTTAAACGTGGGCCGTGAGACTCACCTGCTGTTAAATATCTCATTTATTTCTCCAAGTACTCTTTCATTTCAACTAAAGGAATTTGATTGATAGCTGCCTTACCAATCTCTGGAACGATAACTGTCTTAATGCTATTACCACGGGCTTTTTTGTCATGTGTGAGAGCTGTATAAAGCTCCTCAACACGCCATGGCTCATAGTCTACTGGCAAGCCAAACTTAACACACATCTCAGCAATTTGACGTGTGATTCCCTTAGGCATCAGACCTTTTTCCTCAGCAACACGTGAAATCTGAACCATTCCGATAGCCACCGCTTCACCGTGCATGACTTTACCGTAACCAGCTGTTTGTTCAACGGCATGCCCAATCGTATGACCAAAGTTTAGGTACATACGGACACCACCTTCAAACTCATCTTCAACCACAATTTTACGCTTCACATTACATGAACGGTAAATAATGGTTTCTGAGTTTTCTAGGATACTGTGAACCGAACCATCAATGCTTTCAAGGAGGTGCCAAAGTTCAGGATCGTCAATCAAACCGTATTTGACAACCTCACCCATACCTTCGATCAATTCACGTTTACCAAGTGACTCAAGGACATTAGGGTCAATCAAAACCCCATCAGGCTGAGCAAAAGTTCCCACGATATTTTTAGCAAATGGTGTGTTCACACCTGTCTTACCACCAATAGATGAATCTACTTGGGCAGTTAGACTAGTTGGAACCTGAACGAAGTGAATGCCACGCATATAGGTCGAAGCGACAAAGCCTGCCAAATCACCAACAACGCCACCACCAAGAGCAAGAATCCCATCACTACGAGTCATGCCATTCTTAATCAAAAACTCATAAGCCTTATTAACAGTTTTAAGATTTTTACTTGCTTCACCTTCTAAGAAATCAAAAACGACTACCTCAAAACCTTCGTGCTCCAAGCTAAGCTTAACTTTTTCTGCATATAGAGCTCCCACATGATTGTCTGTGATGAGTGCAATCTTTTGCGGTTCCCAAAGTGACTTCACCCATTGACCGACGGTCTTAAGGGCTCCTTTTTCAATAATAATGTCATAAGGGTTATGTGTTAAATTTACCTTTAGTTTCATAGTCGTCCCCTCCTAGCTATTGTAAATATTTTCTAATTCCTGCCAAATGGCGTCTGTTGGCATGTCCTTGCCTGTCCACAATTTAAAGGCACCTGCTGCTTGATGAAGCAACATGCCAAGGCCGTTCACAGCCTCTATTCCCTGTTTCCTAGCCAAGGCCAAGAAAGGTGTTTCAAAAGGCTGATAAATGATATCAGCAACCAAGAGTTCCTCAGGAAATTTTGTATCTGTGGGAATAGGCAAGGATTCGCCATCCATCCCAACACTCGTCGCATTCACCAATAAATCAGCCTGGCCTAGTTCCTCTTGAAAATACTCAAGATCATTTAAAGCATGAAACTCCAAGTGGCAAGTTGCCTGCTCAAGTAAGGACTTAAAGCTCTCTTTTGCCTTATCTAATGACTGAGGGCGAACATAGACACTGACTTTTTTTGCACCATCAAGAACTGCCTGCGTCACAATAGCTTTAGCAGCACCACCAGCACCCAAAATCATCAGATGAGCGTCTCTAGGGCTAAAGTCCTTTAGACTAGCAAAGAAGCCAAAACCGTCCGTATTATGACCAATCAAATGACCATCACGATTAACAACTGTATTGACGGCACCAATCAGTTGAGCTGCAGGACTAATCTCATCCAAAAAAGGAATGACTGCTTCCTTATATGGCATCGACAAGTTGATACCGAACATGTTGTAACGTCTAATATTTTCAACTGTCTCGGCTAGGTCTGACTCTGGAATCTCCCAGGCCACATAAACACCATTAACTTGTGTCTTTTCGAAGGCCGAATTATGAATGAATGGTGAAATAGAATGCTTGATAGGATTGGCAACAACAGCCGCTAGGCGTGTGTGTCCATCAATCTGCATCCAAAACCTCCCTGATTCTACGCATATCTGCAAGACCAACTTGTCCCGGAGCACTAGCATTATCAAGACTAGCAAAGGTCCATGATGACCCCACCAAATCTCCCGCAAAACGTGACAAACGACCTAGTTTACCCATTGACATGGTTACAAACTCTTGCTCACGATTAAAAGCCTTAAAGCCACGTGTGAAGTTCATAAGGTCAAGAACATCCTGCTCATGCTTAGGCATAACCGCCACCTTAACCACTCTTGGCGTTAAGTTTGTCATCTCAGACAAAAGCTCCATAAGGTTTTCAGGTGTCTCCTCAAAGTTATGATAGGACAAAACCAAGTTTGAAAATTCGAGCATTTGGTCAAAGACAGCCTTACGTGTGAAATACTCAAAATCAATATAATCTGGCGAATAGATAGCAGCTACATCCTTAATTAGTGCGATGTATTCCGCATCCGTTAACTCAAGCTTGCCACCCTCACGCGTCGTACGGATGGTAAAGACAATCTCAAAGCCTGCGAATTTCTCGAAAATAGCTGGAGCAACCGTTAAGATACTATCCTTATCTAAAAAATCTGCACGCCATTCTATAATGTCTGCCCCCTCAAAACGAGACAGTTCAAGCTCTTGTGCCTCCTCTAAACTAGTTGGCATAATCGGAACTACAATTTTCATTTATTTACCTTTATTGTGTATACTTTCAAATAATTTGATGTTGGATCATTAGGATTGACGGTAAAATCCGCTGGTAATTGTTGCAGGTTAACGAAGTCCGCTGAAACATCTCCCAAGCCCTTACGCAGTTGTTTTTTAAACTGTTGCACTGTCATATTAGCAGCATTGGTACTTGCAATGATTGTCCCATGCTCTGATAAAATATCAAGACTCTGTGCGATTAACTTGTGGTAATCCTTATTTGCTGAGAAAGTGCGTTTCTTATTTCGAGCAAAGCTTGGCGGATCGATGACGATAAGGTCATAAGATAAGCCTTTTTTCTTTGCATATTTGAAATAATCAAAGACATCCATCACGACCAAGCGATGATTGTCCATACTGAATCCATTAGCTTCAAAATGAGCCGTCGATAATTCACGTGAACGCTTAGCCAAATCAACTGATGTCGTTTCAATCGCTCCACCCATAGCCGCAGCAACTGAAAAAGCTGCCGTATAGGAGAACATATTCAAAACTGATTTACCCAAAGCTAGGCCATTAACTAAACCATCACGCACTTCATGCTGATCAAGGAAAATCCCCGTCATTAGCCCATCATTGAGGAAAACTTCATAAGTTACCCCATTTTCTAAAATGGTGAAGGTATCAGCCGCCTCTTGCCCAAAAAGATGGTCTGATTCGAAATCAAGACCCTTGAAGCGGATTTTCTCATAGCCTCCCAAGACCTCAGGAAAGACCATTTGGAAAGCCTCTACAATATCATTTTTCAAGGAATAAACAAAGGCATTGTACCATGAAAAGAGGGCATAATCCCCATATAAATCAATTGTGAGACCACCAAAATCGTCACCATCTTGGTTGAAAAGACGAAAAGCTGTCGTCAATTCATTATCATAATAGGATTGACGTTTGGCCTTAGCCCTTTCAAAAAGTCCTTGAAAATAAGTCACTGTCAATTGTTGTTTTTTAGGGGACAGAAACCATCCTATCCCCTTATTTTGACTTGACAAATAGCCCGTTCCTAAAAAATCTTTGGACTGGCTATAAAGGTAAACCAACTGATTATTTTCAGTGATATTTGGAAAATCTTCTGCTAAAAGAAGCTGTTTTCCTTGTTTGATTTTTTTCTCCGCAAAGGGACTTACCGTCAATATACTCATGTTACTATTATACCAAAAAAATGCTATTATTTCTGTTTCGTAACTAGATTTTATCAATTATATGTCAAGGAATATCACACTCAATGGCAGTAAATTTTTGAGAGTCATTATCTTATTTGGTATAATGATTAAGATAATATAGAATCAAAGGAAGTATTACTTTGAAAAAAATTACTGAAGCCTTTTGGAAAGGAGTTTCATCAAGACTTGGATTTATCCTCTTGTTACTCTTCTTTTACTGGCTAAAAACCATATTCGCTTATTACGTCAACATTAATCTTGAGTTGGAAAGCAGATATCAGGTTATGCTTTCGCTGATTAACCCTATTCCACTAGGATTAATGCTTCTAGGTTTAGGACTATACTTTAAGAAACGACGTTTCTTTTATAGCATTACCATTGCTATCTATGTCATCCTTAACCTCTTACTTATTGCTAATGTGATTTACTTTGGAGAGTTTACAGACTTCATCACTGTAAATACCATCCTAGCAAGTTCTAGTTCGGCAGCAGGACTAGGAGACTCCGCCAAGAACCTTCTTGAGCCAAGCTATCTCTTCTACCTGATTGATGTACCTTTCTTCATCTATGCTGGTTTCAGGAAGAAGCTTAAGATGGACAGCAAGCCATTTAACAAACGAGCTAGTTTTGCCGTCACTGCACTATCGACACTCCTTCTCTCAGTTAACCTCTTTTTAGCGGAAGTTAACCGTGGCGAGTTGTTGACACGTGGTTTCTCAAATAACTATATTGTTCGTGCTATGGGGATTCCCTTCTTCACAGCCTATTCTGGTAACTTAACTTATCAGGCCTCACAGGCTCGTTCATCTGCAACAGCTGAGGATATGAAAAAGGTTGAAGCTTACGTTAAAGAGCACTATGCAGCACCTGATCCTAAGTATTATGGAATTGCTAAAGGAAGAAACGTCATCGTTATTCACCTGGAAAGCTTCCAACAGTTCCTTATTGACTACAAGCTCAAAGTAGACGGTCAAGAATATGAGGTTACACCATTCATCAATTCCATTTACCACTCAAACGAGACGCTAGCCTTTTCAAACTTCTTCCACCAAGTTAAATCAGGGAAAACTTCTGATGCTGAAACCTTGATGGAAACATCTCTCTTTGGACTAAGTACAGGGTCATACATGGTAAACTATGGGGGTACCAATACAGCCTATGCTGCACCATCTATCCTAGCTCAAACAGGTGGCTATACGTCAGCTGTTTTCCACGGAAACACTGGATCCTTCTGGAATCGTAATAACACCTATAAACAATGGGGGTATAATTACTTCTTTGACTCATCAGCCTTCACTGAAAAAACTGATGAAAACTCCTTCCAGTATGGTCTAAATGACAAGTACATGTTCCCAGATTCCATCAAATATCTGGAACAAATGCAACAACCTTTCTACGTTAAATACCTTACAGTATCTAACCACTACCCATACACTTCACTCTCAGGCGATGAAAAGGAACAAGGTTTCCCACTCGCTGAAACAAAAGATGAGACAGTTAACGGATATTTTGCAACAGCTAACTATCTTGACTCAGCAATCAAAGACTTCTTTGATTACCTTAAGGAAACCGGTCTTTATGACAACTCGATTATTGTCATGTACGGTGACCACTATGGTATCTCTGATACACGAAGCAGCAATCTTGCTGAACTTCTCGGTAAGAACCCTGAAACTTGGTCAAACTATGATAAGGCCATGCTTCAACGTGTTCCTTACATGATTCATATTCCAGGATATACTGGTGGTGGCATCTCTAACACCTTTGGCGGTGAGGTCGATGCCCTTCCAACTCTCCTTCACATTCTTGGTGTTGACACTAGCTCTTATATCCAGATGGGACAAGACCTCCTATCTCCTGATAACAAGCAAATTGTCGCATTTAGAACCTCAGGTCAATATGTTACTCCTCAATACACTAGCTATTCTGGTCGACTCTATAACACTCAAACAGGGGAAGAAATTACCAACCCTGATGAAATGACTAAAAAGGATAACGAAGCCATTCGTAAGGCAGTAGCCACTCAGCTTTCGATGAGTGACGCTGTTCAAACAGGTGATCTCCTTCGTTTCTATACACCAAATGGTTTGAAACCTGTTGATTCCAGCAAAATTTCCTACACGAAACAGATGGATCAACTGAAACAGATCAACAAAAAGCTGAAAGATAAATCAACTAGCCTCTACAAGCAAAAAGGCAATAAATCAACAGCTGATCTATTCAAGACCCCATCTTACAAGGAGCTACATCCTGCTGAATCTGAATCAAGCTCTAGTTCAAGTTCGGGTGAATCAGAGCCAAGCAGCTCTTCAACGGAACAACAATAACCCCTAAAGGCAGTCCAATATGGACTGCTTTTTTAGATTAAAAAAGTTTCAATACCACTTGGCTGCAAAATTGTAACTCTCATCTCACTAGTTACTCTCAAACATATTTCTTGCTAGTTTACTATAAGCGTGATTAAATAGGATTTGTAAGAAAACTTATAAAGGAGAACAGATATGAATCCAATGGAATTATTTAACCAAGTAAAAGAAATGATCGAAAAGAAAGATTTCGAAGCTGCTAAAAAGTTTGTCGATGAAAACAAAGATGATTTGGGCGAGTACTTCGACCAAGCTAAATCTCTTGTTTCAGGTAACGAAATGGTCAGTGGCGCTTTAGACAAGATTAAAGGTCTATTCTAAGACGAAATCCCCGCAATCCTATTGATTGAGGGGATTTTTATATTTGGAAGTCCTATTTAGGTACAGTGCCTATCGTAGGCTAAAATTCTTTAGAACAAGCAAAAAAAGAGATTCCCTAAGGAACCTCTTTTTATTCTATACGACTATAGAATTATTTTTTCAAGTTGTAGAATGATTTCAAACCACGGTATTCTGTTAGTGCAGTTTGAAATAAGTATATAATAGGAAGAAAACCCATTAAATAAGGACATATGCGTGTAGGATATAGACGGTAAAATACACATAAAGTTACTAAAGTTTACACTTATTGCCCCTTATTTGCCCCTTTTTAATATAAAAACCCCGACTAAAAAGCCGGGGACAGTTCGAGAATATTCATCGAAAGACGCCAAGTATTCCAAAGAATATGTTAACACTTATCGTGGAGATTATCAAATATAAAAAAGAGCTATGAGATAACCTCGTAGCTCTTTGCCTATGATGGACTTTAATTATACCAAATAAAAAAAGCCCCAGCAAATGCTGAGGCTTCGACCACTACTGCCATGGTATCCCTACTGCAGTGTGAGGGGAGGTGATATACTCCTTTTCGTTTTTTAGTTTTCGTGGTCTTGATTAAGCGAATGAACCGAATGACGTTACACGGCGACCATTCTCTGATTGTCCAACTGCGACATAGCGACGATTTCCAGATCCGCCAATGTAGCTAATCCAGATATATCCGTCAACGTCGCACCAGCCATCATAGTTGATAGTTTCACCAGCTCCATAGACTGCCACGATTTCAGCACCTAGACCAGCACCAGCTCGAACGTTAAGAGCTGATACTTCAACCGTGAATGTTCCGGTTTCCTCGTTAATAGTAATTATACCATCAAATGGGGTCGGAGTTGGTGCAGGGGCTTGCGATTGGTTATCCGTTGGGAAGTAGAACCAGCCTACAATACCGTCAAAATTGCGTGTATTGTAACGAGCAGGGCCGCCAATGTATAGGCTATCAGCGTTGCCGTCAATATTCTGCTCGATAGTTCGCATGGTGTAGCCGTCTGAATCTTCAATAACCAGACCAGTGTGCCCATAAGAATGGCCGTAGATGTAAGTAGTATCCATGACGAATACAGCCCCACGACGTGGACGACTATCAAGGTTGCCTTCTTGGTTATACTCGACCTCATAGCCTGCTGCTGCCGCTGAGTTGAGCAAATCAATCGCATTACCCCAAAGAGCATGGCCAAAGAAGTTGATTGAGATAGAGTTAGGCAGGTCGACGCATTGTGTCCCCCATGATCCATCTGCATCGGTACCGACACCGGCGTTAGCTAGGTCTTCTGCAAATTGAATGATGTCATTATCTGTTGCCATATAGTAGGCCTCCTTAAATTATTTTTGAATAGCTTGTTTAATCTCCGAAAGCGTTCTTTCCAATTCTTCGACTTTCTGTTTTAAAGTCTCAATTTCGCTTGTAGGTAATTGAGATTTTGTTACAAGTGGGTCTTCCGCCCATTTGTTTTGCTCTACAACCTGTTGGAAAAAGTTATTATAAGTCGGAAATAACCCATACGCTTGAGCGATAGTCAACGATGAAGATTGTTTATCTTTAATTTCCTTGATATCCTCACCGACTGCTTGAGCAAATTCTGTGAACTTACTCATAGGCTCACGCTTTCGCTGCGTTATAGACGCTCACAAGGTCTTCTTGCTCGATGGTATCAATACGAGTACCAAGCTCGGTCATTTTCGAGATGATACCGCTGTTGGTATTCCCACCAGCTGCTTCGATGTTGTCAGCGATTTCCTTAAGTGTGTTAAGATTTTCGGGGGCTCCACCAATAATGTCGGCCTTAACTTGTGTGATAGCTTGCGTCAAACGTTCTTCACTGACACCAACGGTCTTATTGGCAATAGATGCCTTGATTTCTTTGATATCAGCACCCACCGCTTGGGCAAAATCATGTAATTTACTCATTTATGTTTCCTTTCAAATTTTAGCAAGATTGTAGATATTAACGAGGTCTTCCGTGGCATCAGTGCCACCACCGATTAACCCAGACTCTCGCAATTCATCCGCTAGTAGTTTTAATTTAGGGTTCTTGTCCGATGGGATTGCACTGTCCGCATTTAGTGAGCTCTTAACTTTTACCTTAAAATCATTAGATGGGAAGATATGCCCATCCAGTTTAATTTCAAGGTAGTAAGTGCCAGTAGCTACTACACTGCCCATTGAGAATGAGAATACCCCACTTTCAACAGTAACGTCTTGATAGAGTGCCACCACTTCATCGTTTGATAGCGTCAGCTTACCAGTGCCGGACAGTTCCATGCGTTTACCATCGTACCCTAGAATTTCAAAACCAAATACGGAAGTGGTGTCCCCAGATTTTAGGACATCACCACCCTCGACTTGGTTGATAGAGGTCATGAACTTAGCCATAAGCTAGTCCTCACGAGGTTCGTTGTAGTTCAATGCTCGTTCGCTATCTGCCACGCCCTTGGTAGTTGGGTCTGTGACGATTCCAAGAATAACCAAAATCATAACGAAAGTATTTACACCTTCTTGGATGTTGCTAGGGATATTAAGTCCAAATTGTTGCAACATCAAGAAAACTGCTGAGATAAGAGCTACTAGAGTAGCTTTGTTTTGCAAACGAAGTTTAAAATTAATCATTGTCATTATTCTCCTTTTCTTTTTCTTCTGAATTAAGAAAAAACTTCTCTTTGTCGATGTTTCTCTTAACATATTTGTCGATATAGGGGATTTCAACCCCTAAAGCTGATAGGCTAGCCAAAATACTAGAGCCATAAGCCGCAATCATAGCAAAGATAAATGTATCTAGAACACCGCCAAGATTCATGAAAACCGCAAACGGATAAAAGATGGCTACAAATGTAATCATGGCGGTATGGCTGACTAGCCCTTTGCGAAATTTTGAGCTTGAAAACTCATGAGCAGCCCAAGCTCTAGACACACCGATAACGATATCACTAAAAATGATAATCATTAGCAGGAACACCCATAAATGCTCGTCGATACCGTGCGCATAGAAGTCTCTGACCACATCGAAAACCCCAAAAATGCCGTCTGGTTTCTGTACCATTAATTCTCCTTCGGTTTGAATAGCCATGCTGTAGCAATCCCATTGTTTTCTAACTTGCCACCTTTTGCGAAATCAGCGAATGGTTGATTATCGTAAGTGAAAGAGCCGTTGACTTGGATAAGTACCAGTTTGCCTTCTCCGTCCACTTCTTCATGATCTGGGGCTTCGATAGCGAAGATATCCCCGGCGTTGAATACATCGCCTTTTTTAGCGACTGGCAACAATTCCAGATATTGCTTGTAGATTGTGCCGTACTGGATATTCTGGCTCATTACCGCATTGAGAATGGAAACGTTAGCAATTTTACGAGTTAACTCGCCTTGTTCAGCGACTTTCTCAGCTAAATTCAAACGGCTGTCAAGGTCTTTAATAGATTCCTCTGACTTGGCTTGGTAGCGTGCCAATGCTCCAGCAGGGTCCAACTCAGTCGCTAAGATATCCAAGATAAGCTGAATTTTAGCTTCATCCGTCTTGTTGGTGTGGTCGCCCGGTACATCACGGGTCAACCACGTCGAGCCATCTTTGGACTGGACAGCAATCCTCGTAGTTGTCGGATTGGTCAGATAACTTGATGTGACGCTAAAATTAGACTTATTCATTAGTCGCTCCTTTCTGTGCTGCCTCATTGAAGAGGTCGTTAAGGTCTGAATCAGACGCTAGTACATTTTGATAATGCTCTAGTTGCGATTTGAGCTGCTCAAGTTCGCTAACTGTCGACTGCAATTGAGCTTTAAACTCAGCTTTTTCAATCGTCAAATTAGCGTTCTGACTTGCGATATCTCGAATCATTGAAGTGTAAATTTGTTCGTTCATAAATTCTCCTGTTACCAATGGGCAATTTTGCCGAAAGTGGCTTGCTCGTTTTTTAAAGCGTTAATAAATGCTGGGTCTCTCCCGTTTCCGCCTACATTTAGAAAATGCTGCCAAACCCTTGCGAGAGCTGCGGCAGCAAATCCTAGATTGGTGACATTTATCCAGCGGCCCTTTGGAAGCGAAGCCGGGTGGAAAGAGTACCCACGGTCAAAATAAAAGTCGTCTTTTAGCAAGATTCTGTCGCCATAAAGTTCAGCTTGGTCAAAAACCGCATTATGTTCCAACCCTCTTGCGGCGCGGTACACTCGAAGCCCAGAGAAACGGCCGGATGAGGCTGAATTGATTCCATCCCCAGACGATGTGACGCCTATGGCAGCAAACAACGAGCCGACACCTTCATCTTCATCTGGTGGAGTGTCGTTGAAATGCACAAACGCTGTGTGAGTCCCTTTACGTCGAACGATCGCATTGTCTTTGTTGTGAAATTCGATCGTTGCATTGTCGAAGAAATGAATCTCAGATTTGTTTAAGTCAACTTTCATTGACCCGTTAAGTCCTTCCATTCTGCCTCCTCGATAGTTCAAACCGGTAAACGTACCGCTTGTGATGCTTGAAGCGTTTAGGTTGACGACATCGATTAGTGAAGCGTTTAAACGTCCGCTAGTGATTTTACTTGCAGACAATTCTCCGATTTTGGCTGAGCTAATGACACCATCCTCGATGTAAGTAGAACCAGTGATTTGAACCAGCTTACCGTCGATTTTAACTGAGCCGTCTTTATTGAGATTAATTTGGTTAAGCACATCACCGGACCTTGTTAGGTTCTTAACTGCCCAAGACCCTGCAATCTGAGACATTTCGGATTTAGTAGCTTCTAACCCGGTGTCTAACTTGTCTAGTTGCTTATTAGTAACACCGAGATTAAACGCCCACTTATCCTCTAGGTTCTCTACTTTCCAAACTGTACCCTTGGCATCTTGGATAATTTGAGAAATAGACTTGCCATGTTCGCCAATGGTGCGGCTGAAACCGTCAACGGTAGACTTAATTTCATTGAATTTAACTGTCACTTCTTGGGTTGCGTCTTTTGGCGACGGTTGCCAAGAACGGTCCATAGTCCCCTCGTAGCAGTCTAGTTCGGTGAAGAATAGCGACGCCTCACTACCGTTGGTAGTACCAGTGTTATCAATACGGATATAGCCTTCGTCGCATTCACCAGAATTAAATGTTAAGTGCCATTTAACGATTCCGGCGACTGACGGTGAACCAGTGTGTGCTTTAAAACGCACTGGTTTTGTGTAATTCTTGCTCGTTTCGTTCGACTTCCGACCAAGAAAATAGATGTCTACCCCCTTGATATTCCCCGTAGCAAACAATTGAAAATTGAAAGAATAATCAGTGTTGCGCTTAACTGAAAAACGTGGCGTAGACGCTGGTACTGATGATGATGTTTTAAGCAAGAATAGCGGTTTAGCGCTATTGTAGTAATACGGATGCTGTGAAACGGACAGATTAGGGTTCTGTTGTGGAGTTTGCCAAAAACCCCAATTGTCAAGATTCTCTGGAAATGCTGAGTTTCGGATAAGATTCTCACCACCGGCTGAAAGTGTATCAACTGACGGAATCTGTTTCTTGACCTCGCTAATAAGTTGAGTCGTTCCTCGCTCAGATTGTTGGATAAGGTTCGTTACAGCCGTAGCCGTCGCAAAACCTTTGTTATCGACCAATCTATTGACATCAGACTCTTTCAAAAAGCCTTTGCTATCAATAGCGCTGTCTAGGTCAACCCTAGAGAGTTTAGTTTCAATCTTGCCGGCTAACGTGCTGATTTGCGTTTCAGCGTTAGTGACTTTATTCCCAAGATTGTCAAAATCAACTCTTGAAACCTTTTGAGCGATAGAATCCGCTGTAACACGTAACTCTGCGTTAGTCTGGTTGATTTTACGCTCTAACTCTTGACCTTTAGACACGGCACTATCAGCCGTAGCTTTAGCAGTTTGGACTTCTGTCCGGTCTGCTTTCAAACTAATTTTGTTATCAGTCTGAGTGATTGAGGTGCTATTAGCTGCTACACTCTTAGAGAGTTTGTCAAAATCAGTCTTAGACACTTTTGATGATACTTCATCGACCAATTGATTGACCGTAGTTTCAGCGTTAGTGATACGGCTATCTGTTTCAGATTGTTTCTGAGATAACTGACTGACACCCTGCTCGGTTTGTGTAATCGTCGTTTTAACCGTGCTGATTTCAGCTTCGGTGTCCTCTGGTGCTACTGTGTGCTGCAAAGGGATAAGTGCCCCTCTGACCAACATAGGTGGCTTGATTTTCAAATAGCCGTTTCTAACTACATATATCCCAAACGGAAAGTCTGATAAATTGGTGTCTTTGGTAGCAGTGAAATTCAATGTGACATCGAACCATTTATCTTTAACGGCCGTCGGAATTTGGTATTCGAAAGCGATAGCGTTTGTTTTATTGTTTTTTATTGCAACAATTGCCCCGTTCCCAATTTCTGTTCTGCTATCGATGTAGCACGGAACCAACAATGAGAACGTTTCACCAGCTCTTATCTCAGAAACAGCCATATTCCATGAGACACCGCCCCAGAAATTAGAGCTGTTGCCGTTTGAGTTGATAATATATGATGCGTTGTCCGTTGAAATGGCGATATTGTTGCCACGTCCGGTGTACGAATGTACATTACTGAAGTCTGCTGATTTCAAAATCAAGTTACGACTGCCAAAATCTGTCGGGATTTTACTATCCACTCTGCTAATCTCAGTAGTGATTTTATTTCCTAACTGAGTAATTGAACTCTCAGCCGTCGCAAGTCTCTGAGTAGCATTGTTAAAATCGCTTGTTTTCACTCGTTGGCTAATCTCGTTAGCTTGTTGAGTGATACGGCTTTCAGCGTTTATGACTCGATTATTGACGTTATCAAGCTCTTGTTTGTTAGCTTTGGACGCAATCATGTCCGCTTGCTGAGTGATTGATGTTTCGGCACGGTTCACACGCCCTGTCAGCGTGTCTACGTCCTGCTTGTTGGCTTTCTGGCTGATTTGCCCAGCCTGCACCGTCAAAGAGCTCTCAGCTTTGTTTAAACGCCCAGAAACAGCGTTGACATCCTCTTTGCTAGCCTTGGCTGAAATCTGCCCTGCTTGCTGTGTTAAAACCGTCTCAGCATTAGACACGCGCTGACTGACCTTGTCAACATCTTGCTTGCTAGCTACTGAAATGAGGGCATTATTGATTTTGGCAAACTGTACTGACGTGTCATTTGACAATGTACCAATAGAACCTTTTAGAGCTTCAACTCTCTTTTCAGTCTCTGATAAGTCCGTGTTTAGCGTACTTTTAGCATTATCAACCAGTTTGACAGCTTCTGATAGTGCGTCTTTTTTAGATGCAGCAATCTTCTTCTCTGTCTCTGCACGCTCGACGGTGTCCAAGTAACGAGCTTCTGCGATGGCTTCACTCTTGACGTCGTTTAGACGGTTAAAAGCGTCCTCTGCGGTTGATTTAGCTGAACTAGCTAATGTTTCCGCATTAGTAGCTTTGGCTGTAATTTCAGCAACCACTCTGTCGTGTTCTGATTGCTGTTTAGCCATGTTAGCTGCGACTTTCTCAAACTCTTTCTTGATTTTGTCTTGCAGCCCTGTGCCGTCCCATGTCCTCAATACCTCTTGCCACATTTCACCAGTCCAGCGATACATGATAGTGTGTCCCTCATGTTCTGGGTCTGGCTTGTACCAAGAGTCATTGATTAGGACTTGTCCGGGGTGAGATTCCGTTGGATCAGTGCTTGTGTACCAGTTATGGTTAAAACCATTAGCTGACGGGATAAACTCTGGCAACTTCTTGACAAACTCGGTGAACTCACCGGCTTTAAACTCGTCAAGAGCCTTGTTGACGGTACTTTGTACCTTTGCGTCATTGCTTTCGCCAACTCGGTCCCCTAGTTTGACGTCACTAGATTCATCGTTTAAGCGGTTGAATGTAATCTCAAAGATACGTGTATCATAATCAAGGTGCCTATCGTGTCGAACCACTCGGATAGTGTCGCCAATCCGAGCGCCTTTCAGATAGACCGTTGTTGTTTTAAGTGTCAGTTTAGGTCTTGAAGCCTCAATCAAAGCCTCGTAAGTCTGTTTAATAAGCTCGTTCTTGTCTTCTTCCTCGCTAAATTCGACAAAGCCAATCTTTGGGCGCATCTTGCCGTCTGGTTGTTTAATCCCGTATTTAGCGGTCATTTCTGGAATTTCAAGGTATTTCTGACCAAGGGGCTTATCTAGTGGGTCCCCTTTGGCTTTCGACCAGACAATTTCCTCGAAGTTGATTTTGCGTCCGTAACCGTCAGCATCTTTGCCGGTGTCTTCCGCCGAGCTGACTTGTTCCCCTTTACCACGACCAACCAAGGCGGTGTATAGGTTTGTCTTTTCAACTTCTTGCAGAATTTCAAGGGCGTTATGACCATAGACCACACGCTTTCCAACGGCTTCACCAATCTTACGCTTGAAATCAATGTATCTAGCCCCAATCTGAGCGCCGTTCATTTCAACAAAGAACTGCATTTCTAAGCCCCACACCTTACACACCTTTTTCAGTGCGTCGAATGTGGAAATGTAATAGAAATTAGTGCTCTTTGGATTTGTCTCAGCAATAAAGCGAGGGGTCCAGTTTGTGCCAGTTAAGAGCCATTCAATGACTGGTCTAGCACGTTGGTCCTTTGGTCGCTTGTCATAAACAACTGTCTTGCGTAATTCCTCAATGCCAGACTGAACACCAATAAGCGTTGTGATATCCCCTTTGGTATTGCCTTGGGCAATGTAGAAGTAATGGAATTTATGCGTATCGTCGATTGACTGAATAGCCATGTATTCCAGTTTTGCCAGTTCATCATCCTTCAAGGCTTTCATTTCGACAGTCAAGCGGTCTGAAATGTAGTTTTCAGTGGTAAGACTGAATTTCTGCAAAGCCTTCTTAATTGCAGGTTTGCGAATAATCTTGATAAGTTTTTCGTCCTTATCGAATAAATAGATCATAGACTTTCATCCCTCCACTGTACCTCACGGATAGTTACATTCTTGCCTGTCAATCTGTCGCCGTCCTTCACATAAAACTGCTCAAGCGGGCTAAATCGTTGTAATTCACTTAGGATATTACGTCCGTCGTAAGTAGCTGTCACTTCTTCTGTACCGAATTTAATGACGATTTCCTTATTAGCTGCGTAGCTACCCTTAAACGATAGCTTGGTTTGACCGTTGATAATTTCAAATTCCGTTGCCGCTGTAGATGTCACGGCTACAATCTTCTCAGGTATTACCTGCTTAGCGTAAGTTAGATAAACAACGTCATTAGAACGCTCTGGGACTCGTTTCTTATAGCCGTCTGGCACTAGCAAAACGAAACTGCTAATGACTGAAAGCCTATCTTCCTCGACTTCGTCCGCTTCCTTGAATATTGCGTAGTAAGTAAAATCCGGCTCATCGTCAAATGTGACTTCAAGATAACCGCTAGGCCCTACCTCTCTCAAGATGCGGTTAAGCTCTCGGAAAGAGGTCCTCATGACTTGGCTAGTAACTGTAGTTAACTGATATTTAACTTCAATCTCACGCTCTGAATCGTTGACACTGTCCACCCAAACACCACGGCGCCCAGGAACTCGAGTAGTTGAAATTTCACGATTGAGCAATGAACGTCCCTTAACTGTGAGCTGTCGATACCCTTGGATGATATCTTCTATAGGAGTCCCGTTGATACGCATGTTATCAACTGGCGCTCTTTGCAGCACCGTTGATTCCGTGCGCTTCAATGAAGCATAATCATACATTAGCTAAAACCTCTTTTCTCTCTTAATAGTTATCAAGCATTAATTCCATTGACTGAGCGTTAGTGATGTCCTCAGTAAATGCTCTGTAAGTTGTATCACCCATTTTAAGCACGATGTCCGCTGCTTGTTGAGTAACTGACATCTTGCCGCCGTTGAATGAAACAGATGGATCATACCCTGCTAATCGACCTAACTGGCCGTCCATGCTACCAAGTTCATCAGTGATGGCTCCGTTGATATCTTGACCGGTGAACGCGTCGATAGCACCTTGAGCCATATAGCGCATTGAACGAGCTACTTGATCCGCTTTGCTATCAATACCAATGATGAAACCTTTATCTGTGTAGATACCGAATTGACGGAACACACGAGATGGTGATTTGATACCAAGCAAGGCTTTAGCTCCGTTAATGGCATTGCTTACAGCGCCTTTAACCGCTGAAATCAGTTTCCCAGCTGCGGAGGTAACCCCGCTTACGAAACCGCTAATCAATTGAGAACCGACGCTCGCAGCTTGCCCGACGAATCCACGGGCTGCACTTAGTGCACCACTGAACGCTGAGCGAACCGCTGAAATGATACGCTGACCGGCGCTTGTTACTGCTGACACAACCGCACTAAATCCGCTAGTGATAGCTGATTGAATTGAGCTCATGGCGCTTGTTACTGCTGATCTAACGGCGCTCCAAGCTGAGCTGATAATGCTCTGAACGGAACTCATGGCGCTTGAAACGATTGACTGGATAGCTGACCATGTACTTGATACAGTGCTAGCTATTGCACTCAATACGCTACTGATAAGCGACAAAATAGCGCTCCAAATTGCGCTGATAGTTGCTTGAATAGCTGACATGATTGACGTGACAGCTGATTGAACTTGCGAGAAGTTCCCCGTCACCAATCCGACAATAGCAGCCAATACACCAGCTAAAACAGCTTGAATTCCAGTCCAGATAGCGTTCCAAATTGCACTGATAGCTGAAAGCGTGCTTGAAATAATGCTTGAGATACCAGCCATGATAGGTGACAGAATGGACATGATTGTATTCCAAACCGTTGAGAAAACAGTCTGGATAACCGTCCACGCCGCTGACCAAATAGACTGAATCACAGCAATACCAGCGCTAATAACGCCACTAATAGCAGCCATAGCCCCACCAGCGATAGATTGAAGCAATGCCCAAAGTGCTTGGAATGGAACAGCTAACAATGCCCATGCTGCGTTCCAGATTGCGAGAATGAACTGAATCCCCGCTTGGATAATCGGACCAATAGCATTGATACCGATTGAAACAAGGGATTTGATACCTTCCCAAACAGTGGACAAGATAGTTTTAAGCGTTTCCCACGCTCCGGACCAGTCACCTTGTAGAATCTGCATCCCTAGTTTGATGATATTTAAGATAACCTCGATGACTGTTGAAATAACTGTGGTGATCATTTGCCAACTTGTCGAGAACAGTGTAATCAGCAAATTCAATCCAGTTTGAACAACCGGAAGAATAGCGTTCATAACGTTCTCAATCATGCCCTTGAACATATTCCAGTAAGTTGTCGCTGTCTGCATAATCAAGGCGTGGTTTTCGTTCCAGAATGAAGTCAACTGACCCCAAATTGACATGACAAACGACACAATGGCTTGAACGGCGTTAGTGATTGCGCTCTTGATAGTTTCCCAAATTGCAATGACTTGCGAACGGAAACTTTCGCTATTGTTCCATAGATCAATAAGTGCAGCTACTACCATCCCGACTGCTAACGCAATCCCAGCGAACGCAGCAAGTGAGGCAGCAGAGACACCCTCTACAGTAGAAGCGAATGAAACCATAACAGACTCACCGCCTTCGAAAGCCATTGAGAATCCTTCTACCGCTTCCGTAGCTGTCGAAAAGATTCCTAAGAACTCTCCGATAGTGCTAATTGCAGAAACGACTTTCCCAACCCACGCTATCAGTGAACCGAGGGCAAATATTACCGGCCCTACAGTACCGATGATTAAGGCTGCCCATTTTACCCAGCCATCCACTGGCAGATTGTCCCAGATAGTCCCTAGAACACGCACCACATTGTCTTTAAATGTGATGATAGTCTGCTTCATGTTTTCCATGAGTTGCTTGATATTAGCTTCGTTGTTCCCAAGACCGGCCACCAAGTTCTCAGCGGCTGCTTTCATGGAATTAAACGAACCCGAAACAGTTGTACTTGCTTCTTTCGCAGTCGTTCCGGTTACTCCAAGTCTATCTTGAGTAATACCGATGGCATCAATCAAGGTATGGAATGGGATATCACGGATATTGTCAGCCGTAGCTTCAAATTCACCATTTAAGACACCAGATTCATTGACCAAACGAGCCATTTCGGACATGGTACCGCCGTAACCAAGTTTCAAGTTATCCAGCATTGAATAGTTGTCTTTGGCGAAGCCTTGATAAGCGTTTTGAATGTCCGTCATGTTAGTACCGAACTTGTTCGCATTATCTGACATTTGGACAAGGGCTTTATCCCCGTATTTCGCAGCTTTGGCAGTATCACCGCCTAGACCTTGTAGCAAAGTAGCTGAGAACGACGTTACCTGCTCCATGTATCTGTTAGCAGACACACCAGCCGTCCTATAGGCTCGGTTGGCGTTCTCGATAACATTGGTTCCCTCACGGTCCATTGTGTTATAAAGCGCTTGGGCTTGCTCCCTGGTCATGCCGTAATCTCTGGCAAGTGTATTGACACTTGAGCCGTTCTGTTTGAACAGCGTAGAAACACCACCCAAAGATTGCTCAAGGTCTGCATAGCCTTTGATTACGGCTGTCAGACCACCGACCATTGGCAGTGTGAAAGCTGTAGTCATCCCAGCTCCGACTGACTGCATGGCACTCCCGACTGACTTCAAACTGCTACCAACTTGAGCGAGCATGCCCCCAGACTGATTTCTCAAATCAGCAAGGGCAGACTTGGCAGCGTTGACGCCGTTGGTGAAGTCACTTGAATTGGCACGAAGTATGGCCGTAACGTCAAAAGATGCTCCCATTAACTACCCCTTTCTTTTGTTGATTGATGATTCTATTCTTATCAGCTAACGAGAGCATTCGATTTCTAGGCGCAGTGTCCTCTGGTTTAAATATCTTGCTGAACTCTTTTTCATGATCATAAAACTCATTAAAGGTTCTGTAAGCTGAGCGAACACTCTTGCCCTTGCCTTTGGTAGCTTGCACGGTCTGGTTATACCATGCTTGGATTGCTGCATTGAAGCGGATATCCTCTTGTTTAATTGCGTAGGCGGTATTGTATACCTCAAATTCAACAAGCGTTGTCCTGGCAGCTTCTACGTAGCTCATGCCGTGCCTTGCAATCAAGAGAGCCATTGCGTCATCGTAGCTGAAATCATAATCTGGTTGACTGTGCCCTACTCTTGAACGTTCATTGCGAGTTTGAGTAGGGATGACGTTTTTAACTCGTCGACAATTGACTCAATCGTCTCTTTGTATTTACCTTTGTCAATCAAATCAGCAAGATAGGCTTCAATGTCAGCGTCACTTGGTTTTTGCGGTGCTGTAATTGTGCCAGCTTTGATGATATCCACGAAAGCTAACGGGTCGTTGATAGCGACACCCGCTGAAATCAGTGTCATAGCTCCGTAGCCAGTCTTCATGCCTTCAAGCTCTGCTGAGTGCAATTTGTTGATCTCACGCAAAAACGCAAGTCCGAAAATCAAATTAAAGTCTCGTCCGTTGATAGATAGAATCATGTTTTATTTCTCCTTTATACAAAAAAAGCAAGGGCACAAAGCCCCTGCAGTTAGACTAGATAGATGAAACTAAGCTGTCTTCTTTAGCAAGAGTGTGGTAGTCGTATTGAGCGCTTGCGACTGCTTTCTTCTGAGCTTCTGTCAAGCTGTCAGTTGAAATAATACCGTTGCCGTCGATAGCCATTTCGTAAGAAAGCTCCACTTTGTCGTCAGCGGGTGCTGAAATTTCAAAGTTTTTAAGATAGCCTTGGTAATATTCAACATCATAGACATCCTTGCCACCAGAAGTGCGTTTAGAAGCAAGGTCAACTTGCCAGCACTCTACTTTTTCGCCTGCGATAAACCATTTACGCATTTCACGCCACATCTCAGTAGTAGTGCCATCTTCACGATAAGCAAGTGATACAAACTCCCCAGACACTTCACCGTCTGAAATTGAGTTAACCACACCGTCTTTAGTTTTGGTAGTTTCGACCTCTTTTTCAGCGTTGATAGTATGTTCTGTTTGGAAACGTACTTTAGCAGCGTCTTGTGTCTTTTGGTCTTTAACGCGACGGAAGAAGACCATTAGGTCTTTACCCAAAATAAGTTCTGCCATTTATTCCTCCTTTTTTGTGTATGTAAATGAAAAATCCAGCACAATGTGAATCAATGGCTGGACGTCTGTATTATCTAGCAAGACTTGTTTGTCTGTACCGGTTTTCAATAAGTTGTATTCAAACCCTTTAATTCGTTCGCTAGCTTGTTCTAACGCTTGACAGTAGGTGCCTAGCTCTGCACGCTGCACTCTAGTCCCGTAGAGATGGACGGTTTGTCTTATCGTTCCAAAATTGTCGTTATTGAGTGTAGGCGCTGAGCTATTCTCGCCAATAAATGCGAAAGGATAGCTTGCGGATGAATCGGGTAAGTAGTCGTAAGTTGCCAGTTCCTCACTAGCGATAGCGAATAGATTTCTGAATAAGTCGTGGCTAGGTGTCATTTAAAGGCTCCTTCCATAACTTTACGGATTTGCTCCGTGAAATAAGGCTCGATTTGTTGCATCATTGGACGCATAAACGGCTTACCGGGCTGATAGCGTGTTCCAAACTCTTGAAATCCGCTATAAGAGGCGGCTGAATGAATGTGCGATTCCTCGCCCATGTGCCTAGTGGTGATGTTAGCTCTCAAAAAGCCGGTATCAACTGGCGCAAGCCCTTTTGAAATGCTCTTGCCTTTCTCGGCTGAGTTTTTAAGAGCTGTTTGGGCTTGTGTTCTAACCCCTTGGCTTGCCTTATTCAAAGCAGCAGCGAGGACTGTGTCCCCTCTCCACTCGATTGTGAAATTAGCCATTTAGCTCACCTCGTTTCAATCGGATTGCCCCTTTTATCGGTGCGTCAATGCGTTCGATAGGATAATACTTCTTACCCTCGTATAGAGCGTAGTCAAACGGCTTCTGCTCTTGATTGAATCGGCATATCATGACCACGTCAGACCTACTCCCATAGGCTTCAAATGCCCGCTGTTGGTCAATGAAGTTAACCAAACAAGGCACAATCTTACTAGACTGCGCCTTTTCTTCGTGCTTATCAGTAATCGGGTTGTAAGTCGAGACACCCTGCTTCACTAACTTGATGCGGTGCGGTGTTTTCATAAGAACTTCACCTTACCTTTTCGAGCCAGCGAACCGTCTAGACCGAAATCTTTATCCAAAATCTTTCTGTAAGGCTTGAACATGTCGTCCCAATCCTCGTAAGTGACTGAATAGCCGTCTACGTTCTCAGTTTTGACACCCTCTGAGCCTTTTCGACCATAGAGCTTGCAAGCAACATTTTCGATGATGAAATGATACTTCTTGTCAATCTCGATTGTCCCAACTAGTGCTTTGAAATAGCTCTCAGCGTCGTTGACTAAGTCTTCGATCAATTCATCCTCAAGATCGTCTTCAACGTCGATACCCAACCGACGCTTAATCTTCTCAAGTTGGATATCGTTCATTTTAGACCTCCTCCGCAGCCTTTAGAAGTTCTTCTAAATCTGCTTTTTTTGCTTTGGCATCATATTCGATACCAGCTTCATCAAGTTTTGCTTTGAGCTCTTTGACTGTAAGATCTTTTGACGGCTCGACTTGTTCGATACCGCCTTTTTCAAGAACTTCTGCCACACGCTCTTTAGATGGCTCATAGCCTTCTCGTGGGTAAACTTCCCCGGCTTGATAGATATACTCGTTATCTTGCAAGTCACGGAATGTAATCTTAGCTTTATAGGTCATTTAAACCTCCTGACTAGACTCCTACTGGTTGGATAGCTGCAAATGCTTCGTCGTTTGGAATTGCTACAGCGATTTCAAAGATAGCACGGAGTGCTTGCATGTCTTGTTCAAACAAGTGAACGTCACCAGAATCAAGCGTACCGTCATTTTGAACTTTAGACAAAGTAGCTTGGTCTGCGATTTTAAGACGCAAGTTAGTACCGTTTGGAATACCGTAAACCAAACCATTGAAGTTACCAGTAATCAATGTACCTGCTGGGTAAGTTTGCCCATCTTGCAATTGAAGTTGCGAATATGGAAGCCCATCAAGCTCACCGATTGCGTTAGGGTTAGCTGGTTTAGTGAAGATGTGTTGACCACCGTTAACATTGTCGACAATCCCACGGAGTGTGCGGTTGATTGTGCGGTGACCTACGAATGCGTTAGGTTCTTTTTCTGACTTATCTTCCACATCATAGATGTTATTAAGGTTGATGTCCCCAGATACGATGTTTTGAGCACGTTTAGCAGACGCCAAAACGTTGGCACCGAATGGGTTGTTATACAAACCGAGGAATGCTGCCCCGTCGATTTTTTTGTTAAACAGGTCAACAACCTTATCCTTGATTGATTCGAAGAAGTCAGTCCAAGTGTAATTGAGGACTTCTTCTGTGACTGGCAAGATAACCGCCAATTTGCGAGATTCAAGAACGTAAGATTTAGTTTGTACTTTTGCAGTACCAATTTTTTGACCTTCACCCACAAAATAAGCGTCTGTCAATTGACCAACTTCAACGCCCTTACGGACCATTTTGCCGTCCATTTCAACTTTTTGACCAAGCTGAATAACTTTTGAAGTTTTAACGAGTTCGTCAGTGAATAGATCAGTGATTTGTTCTGATGTGACCTCTTTTCCAAGAGAATCAGACAATAGGACTGTGTCTGGATTAAATTTTTGTTGAGCCATGCGCTCTCCTTTCTTAAATTAGAAATTAGTGATTTTGGCTTTATCAAACTTGTCTTTTCCACGATGTGAACGCCCTTCCTCTCCGCCGCTTGTGCGAGGTGGTAGAGCTTTTGCTTCTTCACGCTTCTGCAAGTTTAGAATGTTAGCCATGTTTGAAACAGCTAGCTTGGTAGCTTCTTCGTCGCCTTTAACAACGAATGCAAGCGTTGACTCGTTGACGGGCACGCCTTGAGCTTCGAGCTCTTTGATGGCGATATCCTGCATTTGACGTTGAGCAATTTGAGCTTCAAGCGCTGCAATTGTGCTCTGGGCTTCTTCGAATTCTTTATCCCGCTGTTTCTGTTGCAGCTCTTGAAGTTCTTCTTCACTCATTTTAGCTTTAGCAACGGCTTCCTCAATTTGAGCTTGAATACCGGTTTGCATATCAGCAATTTCAAGAGTATGTTTTTCTTCCATCTGTTTGAGTCTGCGCTGCATTTCAGCGACTGACACCATTTTTTCCTCTTTTTCTGGTTGGCTAGCTTCAACCTCTTGAGGATTTTCAACTGTTTCAAGTTCTTTTTCTGCCATGATAGGCTCCTTTCTTTACGCTTTTACGTCCAACCTCGACGAACTCATGCAGCTTTTAAATGTCATCAGCACGGTCTGGACAAAGGCTTACTCGCCCCAAACGCCGTTAACAGCTTCTTCATCAAGAGTGCTGCCGCCGGCTTTGTATTCCATTTTGATGTGTCCATACGCTGAACAGCGGCAGTTAGGGTGCATTGGGTACATGTTAACCCCCTTTTCCGCCTTGTTAATCGGTATGGCTTTTCTATCCAAAGGCTTACAGATATCGCAAGCCCCACTTTCAGCGACATAGATTAAATGCGTGAAGTCATTCTCCTTCAACATCATCAATTCTGTATCAGCATTAATGCGAGCTATTTCGGTCTTGAGTAGCCGTTGGGCATTGGACTGACTTGTGTTATATTTCTTAGCTAATCGCTGCCATTCCTGCTTAAAACCGTCCATGTCGGTGAAGATACGTGCTAACGAGCTAAACACATCCTTCTGCATGTTTGCATGAAGTCCGTTTCTGCCCCAAACTCTACGACTAAAATGCTGCCCGTAGAAATCAGCGTCTAAAATCGCTCTCATGCGGCTTACTGCATTGACGGCAGAATTGCCCAAGATACCCGCTTGACGCCTAAACTCGGCTAAATATTCGCTCTCACGCGCCTCGTCAAAGACTTCGTTAACGTCTGATATAAGGCTAGCTATTTCAAGCCTTAATTCTGCTTTGAGCAGCTCCAAGCGACTGACTTTCATTTTAAGGTTAAACAGTCTCAGCCATTGGTTAGTGCCGTGCGAGAAATCTTTCTCGACTACTGCCTTCCTAGCTCGGTCTCTGTACTCAGTGACATCGAACTCACTAGCTCGCTTCATAGCTTCGGCACGGCTCAGCCCCTCTTTGTCAGCATAGCGCATGTAAAACCCGTTTATTTGGCTTTGCATGCGGTTATATGACGCTTGATAGAGCTCTTTTAAGACCTTGTCACGCTCTATATCTCGCTTGATTAGGTCTGATTGTGCTTTTCGTTCAGCATTGTAGCGTTCATTATTCGTCATCATCCTCAACACCTACAATCTGGCTGACTTCTAAATCAGTGGCCCCACCCTCTTTAAGCAAGCGGCTCTTTTCCTTGCGAGCATCGGTAAAGCTAGCTGATTCCATAAGCGTTTCTTGTGAGATTTCCATGCCCGAATTGATAGCTGATTGAATCTCAGCCCATACATCCGTTGGTAGGTTCTCATGGAACGTGAATGTCAGCATGTCAGCGTCCACTGGTTCGATACCCTTGAGGTTGTTAGATAGCAACTCAAGCAGTTTATAGCGTCTTCGGAGTGCCTTAACAAAGAACCCACGCTTAACCGCTGTAACTTGCTGCAAATCAACTAGCTTGTAGCGGATAGCAATCCCAGACGTAGCTGAGAAAGTCGAATCGTCTTGCAAGTTTGGCAGTCCGACAATGCGGAAGAAGTCTTTAATCAAACGTGACTTATACGCTTCAACGCCGCTGACATCATATTGCTTGTAGATATAGCCCGCATCTAATGACGTCTGCTGTCCGTTGTGTCCGACACCGCTCTCAAGCACAAGCATGTTAGCGTGTTTCATTTTCATGATGTCAGACGCATTCATACCTGTACTTTCAACATCGCCTTTGATAACAAGCATGGCGTCATTAAGGTCTGACATGTAGTTAGCTGTGTCCGACTCTGCTGCGTCGTAAGCGTCAATGATTGGAATACCTTTCTCCCAGTCTCCCGAGCGCTCTCGGTTATTCTGCCACTCGACCACGGGCACCATTCCAAACGGGTTCTCTTTTCGTTCGATTTCCTGCCAGTTTGGATCATAACTAACAATCTTGTTGTCCGTATAGACCGTGACAAACATCTCGCCGTTGTAAACTGGACAATGAACAGCCGCAATAATATCCTTTCGGACGTCTGCGCTACGGATTGTGAACATCTCCCTTGCGTCAATCAAGACCACTGCTGGATTGCCAAACTCGTCATAATAATGCAGCTCGAACGCTCGCCCAAAGCGTGAAGCGTCATAGACTAGCTCACGGTTAAGAGCTTCAATGTCGTTGTAAGCGTTGAAATCATCAATAGCCGTCAAGTCACTGTTAGTGTCAGTAGCACCGATTGAAATAGGTTGACCTACCGTGTAACCAGTAAAGAAGCGGCTAGCTTGTCCGCCCAGGTCGTGCCTAATACGGTAGTCAGCTTTCTCTGGTTCTAGTCGTTTACGACCATTTAGAATCGTGTAGTTATTCCCGTTTGAGTAGCTCTCTAGGATATTCAAGCGGCTTATCTGTCCATCTTGAAACTGAGCTACCATTTTTTCTAACTTCTCACGCCCTTGGAACGTGTCCACTAGGTCGTCCGCTGATTGAGCCATGAAGTGTGTATTAGCTTCTTTTGGAAAACGAAGGAAGTCTTCACGTTTCTGCAAGCTAGTCGGTTCCATGTCTCGCTCGAATTGGTATGATCTAGGAATGTACTGTCCTTCATGCAAGATGTCGTCAGCACTATGTGTTGTGTTCGTCATTCTATCTCCTTATCAGTTTGTTAACACGCCTAATCTTAGCGTCTACGTCCTGCCTATCCTTGACGAAAATAAGGTTTTGCAGTGCGTACCTAATCGCATCGATACAGTGGTTATAACTATCGCACGGCTTGTTGATGTACTCGTTTGTATGCTTATCTTTCTGCCATGTATAGTTCTCAAGTTCCTCAATCGTCTTGACACATCTCTCATCAACGATGATGTCGAACTGCTGCAAGAATTGAATCCCTTGTAGAACTGAGCCTTTGCCCTTGTCTACTGGAATAGCTCGACGCAAGCCCAGTGTTTGCAGTTCAGCAATAGATTTCTGCTCTGCTGAATCAGCCATAATCACTTCTTTTGAATAGCCCAAGCTAGTGATAGCTTCTGCAATCTGGTTGTTAAGCAAACCCCTCTTGACATACTCTTCAAGGATGTATAGCCGCTTATTCTCTCGGTCTATCTTGACGTGCATAAACGCCGTCGGGTCGTTAGTAAAACCAAAGTCAAGACCAAAAAAGGACGGTAGCTGTTTAAGCTCGTCCTTGTTGAGTAATCTCTTTTCATATTTTGGAAATACTAGTTTGTCGAGTGTTGCAAACTCACCCAAAGCATAGATTTTGTAGTAGGCTTCGTTTCTGTTTGCTAGTTCCTCGATATTCTCCTTGGTCAAGTCATCCAGAAAGCGATTGTCCTTGTACGTCGTTTGATAAACCACTGTGTTTTTAGGGTTCTTCACAAAGAACGCATTATATACCCAGTTAGCCTTAGAAACTGGGTTAAACATCAAATAGATTTGCTTCTGCTTGTGAGCTTTATCCCTCAAACGAAGTGTTAGCTGTGTGTAATCGTCAAGCGTAAACTCAGACGCTTCTTCCATGACCACGTCTGAAATACCTTTGATAGACTTGATTTTTTCTGGATTATCCATACCTTTAAAAATCAGTTCAGCGCCGTTTGGTAGCTCAATACGGAATGCGCTCATGTTAACCTTGCACAAAGCAAGCACACCGAAATAAGACAAGGCTGCTTGCACGTCCGCAAACACCGAATCACGAACCGTAGAGCCTACTTTTCGCAATATCAATATCTTGCGGGGTTTGTCCCAATTTTTAAGAGCCTTGAGGACTATCTTCTGGAAGACCCCATGACTCTTACCGCTAGATGCCCCGCCGTAATGAACCTCAGTGAATGTGTCGTAATCAAACAAATGCTCATAGATATGCCGATTAAACACCTTGCTTGGATTGATTTCAAGATTAATCGTCATTCCATTCACCGACATTAATATTGATATCTTGCGTTACATCAGCTTCGACCTTGTCTGTCCACATTCTATAACGCTTACCGATATCAACTGCCGCAGCTCGACGAGTAGCGACGTTCGGCTTAGCTTGAGCAATGCGTTGCATGCCCTCGCCATCGAGGACCAGCAAGGGTTCTTCAACTTCTCCACGCATGACGGCAGTTAGAAATTCCATGACCTCTTGTTGATCCGCAACACGTTCCGACTTTAATTTCTCAAGTTGCTCGTCTATATAAGCCTTGATGTTAGCTTTAGCAAGCAGTCTACTTCCATTAGCTTTCGCAACATCATTGTTCTTAATATTAGGATAAGCCTTCTTATACGCTTGCGAAGCATTTAGGCTGATGATGTACTCATCGGCAAACTTCATTTGTTTCTCGGTCATCCCATTTTCCATCAACTCCTTTCTGATACTGAAAAAGGCAACCCACAAAGTGAGTTGTCTCCGTTTTTCTTCGATAATATAATAATACCACTTTAAACACTTGTTAGACACCGTGAATTATCCGTCAAAATACCGAAATCTCAACGTTCCACGACTAATTGACCATTTCTGTACAATTCTGCGAATGCTAGGATGGCATTATTTAGCAATTCTTGAAAGGCTGTTCTTTCAAAGCCAATTCCCTGGGCAATTTGCCAGTTTGGTTTCGGTGGGTATGCCAGATATTTCTCTATCAGTATTCTGCGATAGTCTGGACGATATAACCCGCTAACTGCTTGCTCAATGGCTTCTAGCTCGTTCATAGCATCGACACGCCTAACTGCAATATTTTCCACTGGTCTGCTCACTCCACTACCACCTCTTGGCATGAAAGTAAACTCTTGTGTTATTTTCTGTTCAGCTCCGTCGTGTGCTATCTCTCGCCATCTTGGATATTCTCGAAGTTTGCGCTTGCAACGTTTGATTGTTGCTTTCTCATCAATTTCCGGCAATAGCATTTTAAGCCCTCTCTGGTATAATAGTAGTGTTGACTTTCAGAAAGTGCCGGCCATTGTGTCGGTCTTTTTTATTTTAGCTCAAGAAACGTTAAGAGATTTTATTGAAAAGATAGAATACGTATTTATTCTTTGGGTGTTTCTCAAGCCTTTTATCACCTCCTTCTAGCCATCGACACCAGCAAGGTCTTTGGCTATTTAGTAATGCAAGATATCAATAAGAAAGAGGGTTTTTCACATCCTTTTTTCTTAAAATTTGCTGGGTTTGTTTGGACAAGGTCTGTCAGCTTGTCCGTGTCGAAAAGTGTTCAAGCCACTAAAAATCTATATTCATTTTTTAGCTTCATTTTTATTTTTAGTGATGACAGACAACGACTGGCAAGAGGAATCGAACCCCTTATGCAACCATTCCAGCCAGATATAGTGAAATCATTATCGGGGATATTCCCCTTTCGTTTTTTGAAATAATACAAGAATAAAGTAAGTAGAATTATGGAGATTTCAGTTTCGCATTGCAGGCATAAAACCTTGAATAATCACGTTACCAGTAATACGCTTTAGATTTTGTGAATAATAAATAAAGGAATACCTACTTTCTATGTTTTAGATTTACTGGTTTTTGGTGCATCCACGACCAGTCACGCTTCTGCTGATTTGAATGAAAAAAATAAAGGATTCCTCTTTTCCGTATATAGATTGACTGGTAATAGCTAGTAAGGGAGTCGAACCCTCATAGACCGTTCTAGCTACACGCCTAGCGCATAGGCTTTATATAAGGCTTTTCTTACAGTTATTTTATTACGTCCAACTTTGCCCCTAGTCCGATATTTAAGAATAATGCGATCAACCTCATTGTCCAATCTCTCGCTCCATTCATAGTTATTGAAGACGTAATCAATAATTTCGCTGAATAGCCCTCTTGAAAGTAGCCCTTCCATTTGAATAGCCTTCAAAGGCGTTAGTGCAGCTTTTTCCGCATAGCACAGATTGAGGGCATTTTGGATTCTGTTAGCATTTTTCTGGTCGCACCCTTTAACCTCTCTAATATAGCTATTTAAGCCGTTAGGGTGTCCCTTGCGTAGTTCTTCCACTTCCTCTTGGAATCGTTTAAACAGTCCTTCTGGCAGTCCTGCGTTGATTTTATTCAAAACAGGGCGCGTGGTTTTACCTCTTGTGTAATTAGTAGACAGATAATCTTGAAGATCGTCGAATAATTCATCAGAAATGATGCCTTCTAACCTATCGACAGTAGCTGGCGATATCCTCGCACGTTCCATGACCGCATTATTGAACGCTTGTAAAATGATGATTGCTTATTTCTCACTGCACTGTCTTACTTTTTGGAAAAACTGCTTGTAAGAGCCCTTTTTGTGTGCTTTTCTAAGCTCTGCATGTTCATCAACCAGTCTCTGATACAGCTCTGGTGTCAGTCCGGAATATTTGTATTTCACGCTCATGAGCTTACCTCTGCCAGCTTTGGATGTTCCCATGTATTTCCGATAATTTTCCTTGAGCTGGCAACATTGCATAAACGTTCGAAATTATTATATTTAATCAATGTGCTAACAAACATTCCTAAATCCGGTCTAAACCCAACTATGCCGGATAGGATTCCATCCTCCGAATCAACTATATCCCCCTCAAAAATTTCTTTGCCATTCTTGTCTCTGAAGCCTGTGGATTGCATGAGAACGACATCATCGAAATCGTAGCGACTTGCTCTCTCGAAAAAGAGTGTTTTTACACAAATTTGATTCTCTTCGAAATTGATATACACAATATCATCAGCTTCGTACATCGTTTTATGGATTTTATCCCACGCTCTATATCTTGGTATCATTGTCCTCTCCATTCCTAAGCCTCTACTACTGGGAAGTGGATTTCCCCGATAACGAGAGAGGCCACGCTATAATAATGGCCACCATTCCCGTCATTAGCTTCACATTCAGCTAGGGCTATTGGGTTCTGGTTATGATAAATGGTAACCGTGTTCGTACTGGTAGTTTCTCCCCAATCACTTTCCTCTTTTACTTGTTCTCCAATTTTAATATCGGTGATAATAGCGTCTAGCTTGGCATCTTTGAACTCCCCGCCCGCATAGGCGCAACAATCACTTTCTGACATTTCAATAGTGACCCTTGTGCTGTCTTCAAGCAACAGAAAGTCTTTATCCCATTTCACGATGCGCTTGTGGAGCAACATCTCTTTAAGTTCTTCTAACGAGCCATACCTTGCATTCTCCCACTCGGGCTCGCAGTAGTTTGGTAGTTTAATGGTTTCTGTCATCTTAACTCCCTCTCTCCTTCAAATAGCTAGGGATATCATCCCCAACCTGTACGCTGTCGTACTGCTCCTTGCTGACAAGGAATTTCCCGTAAGCGCCACAATCAATAGTGTAGAGCTTACCAACCATAGATTTGCCGGTTACCTTGCCATGTAGCTCCACGGCATTGTCGGCCTTATGGATAACCACGGTCTCGATTGGTCTGTTAACCACTCGTAGGACAGTAGTCACGTTAATAGCTAGTGATACTATTAGTAGAATAGTGGCGACTGCCAGCTCATTATAAATCTTCCTCTTTGACGAATGTTCCATTTACCATCTTTCCCTTTCTATTCTTAATTTCCTCGTATGCAATACCGAGACACTCAGTGACATCAAGATCTAATTGATGTGCTAGCACGATAATCGTTACTAGCGTGTCACCGATTGCATCTTTAAGTGCTGCTTGCGGTTCCGTGAATTTCGTCGGTTTCAAGAGTACATCTCGAATTTCTCCGACTTCTTCCGTGATACGCATCCACTGAATTTTAGGGTCAGCTTGCTTTAATCCACGGCTGTCTGCCCAATGGTTGATTTTATTGATTAGGTTATTCATCCGTTACCTCCTTCACTTCAACGCCCGGGCAGTTAAACACCCACCCGAAGCCGTTCGCCTCAAGCTCTTTGCGGGTGTGGTGTAAAATCCCAATGGCACTTGAATCACCGAAATACCAAACGTTTTCATCTTTTTCTCTTTTTAAAAATCTATCTTCATCGGTAATCGCCTTTACGCTAACTCTATACTTCGTCTCCTTCTCGACCTCATAACCAAACTGGTGCATGTTGACGAGGGTTTGAAATGGTTTGGTATGTTCGTCAACTATCCATTCCTGAAATTCGCTCAATTCTCCTTCTCTATAGATGGTTGGAGTTAAGTTGATTGCCCGAAACAGATTAGTTTCAAAATTACCTTTATGTTTCTCATACCAATCCGCCACGTACTGCGGTACCACTGGTTTAGGAACAAGCGAATCATATAAATCCTCAGCGTGGGCTATTGAAAGGCGTCCTGCTGTTGCTAGCTTCTGTACTGCTTCATTTTTGTTCATCATCGTTAATTTCCTCCATCCAGACAGTAGCATCTACTGCCATACTTAACTTCTTCAACGCTTCAATGTGTTTTAGTGCCTTCGTTTTATCTGTGAACTGGCACTCCTTAACATCATCCATCGTGCGTGCTACTCGTACTATCCACCGCATTCGACTAACTCCACTGTATACATCCTAGAATTGCGATATTTGACACTTCTCAAACGATGTAGCTCGTTGATAGCGTCGTTTTTGTTGCTAAAAATATGCTCACTGTCTGGCATATTGTCGTAGTAAACTATAACTTTGTATTTCATATCATCCCTCGGTTCTGTCCCTATAGATTACTGTGGCAGTATATTTAACGTAGTCGTTGCCATCTTCCCAGTCTACGGTTAGTCTTACATCTATCAGTTCCTTGTTGTAGCCTTCTATCCAGGCGTTAATTTCTTCGTCAAGCGTGTCAGTGTCATATAGTTTGTCAAAAAATTTCACTTTGCGTTTCATATTTCTAATTCCCATAGTTATCGGTTCCGGTCCTTCTCTGAAAACCTTTGCCGGATTCTTTGCTATAAATTGCCTTAGCCATTGCATAACTCGACCATCTTCCTTAACAAATCTTCATCCGGCAACTGTTCTAGTGTCAGAATGCGATTGAGCTTTTTAACGTCGATACCTAGCTTGATGCTGATAAGTTCCATGTCCTTGTGGTTGTTCCAAAACCATCTCGAAAATTCTTGTGTCTGATCTAATACGCTGGTATGTCCATAGTTTCCCGGTGCATATACACCAACCAACTTGTCCTTATATCTGCTATTCATTCGAGCTCCTTGATTTCAAATTCAATGCGTGGATTAGGACTGTACTTCTTACGAGCACTTAACTCACAAACAATACTGTCATCCGTCCAGACGATACCCTTCTTATCAACTTTGTTGTAACCAGCTTTTGAAATACTGTCAAAGAGCGATTTGACCAGATTATCAACGTCTGGAATTTTAGCATGCCAAAGCATTTCGGACATGAATTTCTTGAATGTATCCCACGTTTTAGCTCTAGCTTTTGGCGTGGGCTTTTTTGATACGCTCAGCGGTGCTTTCATGTAAAAGGTGACATCAACCATAATCGGGCCGTCAAAGAATTGTCCGTCATATTCTTGCTCGATAAGTTGCGAGCACTGACGTCTCCAAGCCTTCATTTTAGGGTCTTCATAAGTTCCAAATTTGCTAAATCGTGGCCTCGTTTGTGGTTTAGGCTCGATGTTTAAAATCATTTTCATGTTTTCACCAAATTAGAAGGGTAAATCGTCACTGCTGATATCCATAGGGTTTGAATTACCGTATGAGCTGCTATCTCTTGCAAAGTTTGGCCCTTGCTGTTGTGGTGCTTGCTGACCGTAAGGCCCTGCATACCCGTTGCCATTACCAAACGCTCCCGATGTGTTGCCTTGGTTTGCGCTGCCACCTTCACGCGCCGCTCGGCTTTCCAGCATTTGGAAGTTTTCAGCGACAACCTCGGTTACATACACACGTTGACCTTGCTGATTCTCGTAGCTACGTGTCTGAATACGTCCAGTAATTCCAATCAATGCGCCTTTCTTAGCCCAGTTAGCCAAATTCTCAGCTTGCTGACGCCAGATAACACAGTTGATAAAGTCCGTTTCACGTTCGCCGTTAGCGTCCTTAAAGGTACGGTTAACCGCAAGGCTGAAAGATGCTACTGCGATATTGTTACCTGTATATTTAAGTTCGGGGTCACGGGTTAGGCGACCAACAAGGCAGACCGAATTTAACATAATTTTTCTCCTTTTCTCTATTCACGATGAAGTCGTCCAGCGTGGGTTTAGATTTTTGTCTTGACATTAATTTAGATGTATTTTCAATTCTTCTTCGGTCATACTGGCTATGTTTTGATAGCCGCTGACGGTGTAGTTTTGTTTGTATTCCCATCCGTTTTCGCTAAGCAGGCGCTTGAATCTGTCTTTGTCGTCTGAATCTTCAAAGTAGACTTCAAGTGTCATTTTTTGGCGATAACGTTTTGGCTCTGGGGTGTTGGCTTCCTCGGTTATTGGCGTGTTTTCGATAATTTCGCCTGTTTCTGAATCGACAACTAATGCCGTTGGTTTCGTTTCTGCAATCTTTTCTTTTTGATTTTGCAACTCAGCTTGTCGCAATGCTTCTTGTTCTTGTCTTTGGCGCTCAGCTTCTTGTTTTTGCAATTCAAAAGCATGGTCTGAACGAATCTGATCTAACACCTCTGCCAATGTCAGATTTTGAAGCATGCGGATATACGGTTGGTCGGTCATTCCGTATTCTGAACAGAGCCCAGATATGGATTGAGTGGCTTTCTTGAGTTCCTCTTGCTTTTGATATTCAAAAGTAACCATGTCATCTAATGCCTTCATAGTCGCTTTTTTAAGAGTTACACCGTCCGCCATAAAATCGCCATTTTTGATGTATTCCGTTGCTTTTTCATCAAAAATACGAGGGTCAATCATATAGTCGCTGGCTTTGTTAGCTAAATAACTTTTAACCGTGTCCAATCTCAGTGCTTTTTGATGGTTTTCGAACTCTTTCACATCATTTGCGATTTGGTTGATAATGTTTTTAAGAGGTTTCTCTGTTTCCTTGATATATTTTTCAAAATCCGTCGCTGGTTTTGATAACTCATTCTTGATTTTGATACGTTCGTCTGAAATTTGCTTGGTTAATTTTCGTAATTCAGCCAAGATTTTCTTGTCGTCTTTAATGGTGCCAGCGGTGACTGTGTAATTTTGATATTTAGCAACTACATCAGCAATTCCTTTTTCAAAAACCTCTTGACCTACAATCTCAACTTTGGCTTGTTCAATATTAACTTGTAATTCTTGCATTATTCACACCTCGTTAGTAGTCGAGAAGTTCGCCTTGAACTGGCTCGTTTTGTGAGTTGGCAACCGGTTGAGAATTGCTTTCACTTGTTTGTTGGAAATGCGTTTGTTCTTGCTTCATTTGTTCGATTTGCGCTAACTTACGAGCTCTAACGTCCTCTTGTGTCTCTTGTGGCGTTACATCTTTGATTCTGTCGAATGTTTCACCGCCATCGTCTTCAGTGTACATATTTCCTAAATCCTCTGGAAAAGCTTCACGTAAGGCGTTGACAAGAGCGGTTTTTCTAATCATGGTAGCTGGCATAGCGTTCCAAGTGCTTTGCTTTTTGTCGTATTCTTCACGACTAACGAAAACCTCTACAGGAACCTTGAAATTCTTGCGGTAAACTCTTGCCCAACCACCAACGAGCGTGTCGTTAGGTAGTAGCAGCGCCCCTTTTCGCTCTACCATATCACCAGAATCGTCAACAACTACCACTCCGGCTTCAAAGCCTTCATAGTTCGGGTTTTGTGCTGCGCGCTTCAAGAATGCTTCTTTTGAGACGATTAAGCTAAATTCAGCCCCACCATTTTTCTTTTTGTAAGCTACGATATAGACCTCGTTTAGCAATGGGTTGAGATTTCGCCCTTTAATCAATGACAAAGCTTGCCCAACTTGTTTTTCTGTCAGCAAATCTTGTGGGTCGTAGTATCGTTTGATATCTTGAAACGTCCAAGCGCTTGTATCTGTTGAAATATCCCTTTTGTTTTGTGTTTGTAGTTGATTTGTCATATCTTGTCTTCCTTTAGTGTGCGCTAAAAATCTGCGTTGATTTCTTAGCGAAATACATATATTCATTGATTTTCTCGATGAACGAATATAGATCTAAATCATCCATCATTTTCTGTTTGTGCTCTTTCGAAAACACAAGCCCATGAATACGCTCGTAGTCTTCAAAGAGTTTTAGTTTTACTTCCGTTTCTGTCAAAGCATCATCCTCTTATCTTGTTGTGTCTTAAACTGATAAACATGCTCATTCGTCGTTCCAAGTCCTGTCTTCTTGAAAACTCGAGAATAGACACGTTTCCCATAAGTGCCCATGATGTCCCGTGGACTTAGGTTAGTAGTGATGATAGTCTTGGTACGTTTGTTTAAAATGCTGTACAAGATACCGTTAGACCACTCTGTCACTTTTTCAGTGCCTAAATCGTCGAGCACTAGCCATTCAGCTTCCGAAATGCGTCTGATGTATTCGGCTTCAAGGCTGAAGTCCTCTTTGATTTTCGCTAATAGGTCAACCACGTTGATGAACAACCCCATCTTTTTCGTGTGATCAGACAAGGCTTTAAGTGCTGAATATGCTAGGTGGCTTTTACCAACCCCAGTATCTCCGATAAGCACAATATTGTAGTCTTGACCGTCAAGGTAGCCTTTAAGTTGATTTCTGACATTTTTCAAGTCTTCTTTCTGCTCTCTGGTCACTGCCTTGTAATTGTCAAAGCTAGCATTCTTCAAATCATCATCCAGCAAGCTGAAATCTTTGAGGAAGTACAAGCGCTTCTGCTCTTGCTCTCGTTCGTACTGTTCTTGTGCTTTGATGGCGTTCTGTTGGTCTTGTACTTCCCTATGGCACAGTTCACACACTGTGTAGGGTTTTGAGTTCGGAAACTGAATCGTGACATAGTGCCGTTGGTGCTTATCGCAGTATTTATCGCTAACCGTCATATACTGCCTTCGCATTTGCTTAGCTGTGCTTTCTAAACTCATAAGCATCACCTCTAATATTTGCTACAAGCTGGACCAAATTTAACTGGTTGGTCATCAAAGCTTTTACGACTGTCAAATTGGCGTTGTTCTTCATCTTGCTGAGCAACTGTATGAATCCCGTTTTGTGCCCAAGCTTTTAAAATAGAGTTGACATATCCAAATGAGCGTTTCGAGTTGTCAGCGGCTCTATCTATGGCACGTTTGACTAACATGATTTCTAACTTATCGAAATCGATATAACCTTTTAGTTTTTCCATTTGGTACCCATCAATAGGTCCGATTCGTTCTTGGTAATGTTTGAAAATATTAAAATCAGATTGATTATCAGCAGCAGAAGAAGAAAATTGACTAATTTCTGATGTTTCATCCTCTCTACTGTTAGATTTACTTAAATTAGATTTACTTTTATTATCTTTACTTATATTGGGTAAACCAGTGGTTTCCGTTTGGTTTACCAGTGGTTTACCAGTGGTTTCATCGGTGTTTTCCTCTAGTAACTCTTTATAAATACTAGGAACATACCTGTCTTTTCTGACAGTGTTTTGTTCATGAAAATCAACCACGAAATAGACCATTTCATCATTAAGAGGTTTTACAAATTGTTTGATAACTAAAAGCCCTAGGTTATCCTCGTTAGCCCCTATCATTCTGAGGATAGGGAACGCTTCCACCACTCCATCATCATCGCAATTTTGGATAAGATGGAAATAAAGAGCTTGAGTTTCTAGCGGCAAGCGTAGAAAACGATGCGTTTGAGTTACGGTTTTACTTATCATTCTACGGTTCCCCATTTGTACCTCCTGCGTAGTAGTATTTTTTGATTATCTGCCATATTTAACGCCTACCCTCCCACCACTTCTTGATTATTTAATTATTCAATAATTCCATAAGCGCTTTGATTCCATCCTTCAAGGATCCTTCACGCTCTGTACGTTCGAAGTCTGATCCATCAAGTTTAGTTACATTGTATTCGGTTTCCATGATAAGCACTTCACAACCAAACGCCTCAGCAAGTTTGTCGAGCTCGTTTTTTTGTTTTTCGTAAAACTCAATCGGTGACTGTAGTGCTTTCCAAAGACGGGCGTCAAAAACTGCTTTAAACACTAGGCTTCCTCTGTCCTTGTAACTTTCAAGGAATCCATCTTTTTCAGCACTGTAAAATACGACTCGTTTGTTATTTTCTTTCATGATTATTCCCCTTTTTCTTCGTTGCGTTTTTTAAATCCAAGAGTAAGTCCAGTGATACCTGCTGCGATTACTACCAATCCTAGAGTGCTAGCGATGCCTTCTTTCTCTCCAGTGTTAGGTAGAACACCGCCGTAAACCGTCGTATTTACCCCCTCTTTTGGCTCAGAATCGTTTTTATAAACAACCTCGGTAATTTCTACCTCTTTTGTTTTCGGAGCGTCTACGGGCTTATTAGGCACCTCTTTCGGTGTCACTGGTTTTTCTGGTGTTGGTTCCTCTGGGATTTCCAATTCTGGCAAGTCCAAGATAGGGGCATCATTCGGAATTACTCCACCTTCGAATGGTGGGAGCTCACGAACTTCCGGAATACCCGGAATACCGCCGTTCCATTCTGGTTTATCATAAACTGGGGCTTCATTCGGTACGGTACCGATTGGTTCAGTGTACTCTGGCAATTCTCGCACCTCTGGAATCCCTGGGATGCCGCCCTCGAATTCTGGGATGTCAACTTTAGGGGCGTCGTGTGGAATTTCAAATGTTGGTTCTGGTTTGTTTTCACCACTTGCATCGCCACGACCACCTACGAGTTGAATCTTCGTATAGGAAACAGCGCCGTCTGATTCAGCTTTAAGATCAATTTTATTTGTAGGGTTAGTAGAGTCCTTAACAGCATTTACAAGCTTAGTCTTGTAGTACAAGTAAATCATGTGGTCTAGTCTATCCATTTTGATTTCAAAGCCATGCTCTGATTTTGAGATAGACTTAACTAAGTCCATAGCTGAGCCTTTGTCAATCCAAGGGTCTAAACTTTCAATGTTCTTGATTTCAAAATAATCATCAACTAGCTTTTGATTATCGCTCATGGTATCAATGATTGTCACATAGTTCAACACACGTTTTGCATAATTAACACGCGCTGTCCAATTAATCACAGTAGGGTCTTCTTTGTCTTGGAATCCCCATTTAGCAATCAATTCATCTTTGCCAATGACTTGCTCTGACCCAATATTAGCTGTTACCACAGTACCGTTAAAGTTGACATTTACTGGCTTGCCAGACTCAACGGCATCCGTCCATTTAGCATCTAGCTTAAGACTCATTTGCTTGTTGAGTGGATGAGTAGCAAAGTAGTTATTGAATACAGTCGTAACTGTTTGTGTCTTAGGGTCAGTTGAAGCCTTACCCACAACAGCTTTTTCTGGGTTATAGACATCAAAATCATAGTTTGTTTGGAAGTTGATTTCTTTTGGAAGGTTGAATGTTACCTTATCCCCTTCGTTGATAGGCATATCATCGGGAAATTTGACATCTTTATATTCCACCGTAAAACCGCTGTATTTCCCAGTTCCGTTTGATTGGTCAACAACCACATCTGGATTAGTTACTTTAATTTCGTTGTCTTCTTTGACAAATTCAGTAGGCTGTTTAGGCGTTTCTGCTACTGTTTCCGTTACTGGTGTTTCAGCTACTGGTTGAGCTACTTCTGTAGTTGTTGCTGGAGTTTCTGCAATCGGTTGAGATTCTACTGGTGCTGGTGGAGTAAATACTGGTGTTTCCGCTACTGGTTCAGACGGTGTCACTGTCACGTTCCCACCATTGTCAGCAGTGTATACATTTGCTACTGGTGGCTGAGTATCTGCTACTGGTTGAGTTGTTTCGTCCGCTGATACGTTAGCACCGATAAGCAATGCTGTAGTAATGGCAAGCGTGCCACACAATCCAAATGCTTTGCTTTTAGTGAATCCAGGTTTAGCTACTGTTTGAGTGTTGAGTGTTTTCATGGTATACTCCTTGTATAGATGTTTTTTTCTTGCACAGGCCCTTACCTGTGCTTTTTTAGTGCTTCAATCCGCACCCATAGCCCCACCGCTTTGTAAATATGTTTTTTAGAAAGATTTTGTGTGGGTAGTAAAGTGTTATTTTTGGGGAAAATGGGTATAAGATACACTCCACGATGGGGCCGTGGCTACGGATTGAAGATAGTGATCTTATCGGTTTCCGTATTTCGCTAGTAACTCACGCTCACGTTTTTGGCGTGCTTCATATTTCTGGTCGTTGATTTCTCGTGGTGTCCATACTGGCTCAAAGAAATATTCTGGTTCTTGTTGTTTTTTGCTCCAAAGCCATGCAAATAGTTTTTTCATTGTTAATCCCTTTCTTCTTTTCCCTAACCGCACTAGAGAACTAGTGAGGATTTTTTCATAGATTTATATATTTAAGGAGACAATTATGAATATCAAATCGTTGTAGTTTCAGGTAGGTATTGCTTATATCTCCTCACTAGCTTACTTCTGCGGCCAGGGATGTTAATGTTATTTGAATCTGTTTCTGGTTTTCCATTCTATGAAGGATTTAAAACCCTCATAGTTGATGAATACCAGTTTGTGTGTTGGGTTGAATACGTAGTCTCGAAAGTCTTTGTTATCCCTCATTTCTCGAATGAGGTTCTTTGCCATTGACTTCCCTAGACCTTCCCACCGCTGCATGAGGTGGTCATAGTCTCCCCACTCAGCTGTTTCGTTAATTCCGACGGGTCTGTAGGTTATTTCCATTGGTAGTCCTCCTTTAATCGCCTTGCTCGATGAGTGGCAGGATGTCGTTAGCTTTTAGCAATTCATACAAAAACAAGCGCCCCTTTTGTGTCCAAGTCGTTGTCATATTGACTTGATCTTGACCGTTCTTATCCTTGTAATCAAATGTCGAACTATCGACATAGCCCTTACCTATGTGTTTCTTATACAAAATCCATTGACTGTTGACTTTGTACTGAACACCTAGATCATGCAAGATTGCATTGAATTTCCTGGCACTCATGCCATAATCTGCCGCAATCTGGGTAACACGCACCGCCCCTTTGCTTTCTAGAATGATGTCGAAGTAGCGTGCTTGCTCTTGCGCCAAGGCCAATTCAGCCTCTAGTTGCACCACTTTAGCTCGTTCGTCTTTAAGAGCTTGAAAGGCTGCAATGGCAAGATCAGGATCATTAAGCAGTTGGTCTGTAGCATACATGCCATGCTTGCGTATGGTTGGCAAAACCTCTGATGTGACCCAACGTTTAAACTCCTTGGCTTGTGGTAGTTTGCTGGATAGGATGAGCGAGTAAAGACCCGATTCGTTGATGATTACTAGGTCTTGCTTACCTCCAGGGGTGTCCATTGTGGTCACCCCTTTATCCTCTCCGTCTACATGGGTACGGATTGCTTTAGCGGTTCCTGAGTAGCCTAAAATCTCTGCTACATCTTTCCCTACGAAATAAGGCTCGTTGTCAACTGTTACAGTTCGGACTGCCTTCCCATTAAAGTTAAAAATTTCATTCATAGTGTTTCCTTTCTTTGCTATAATAGTTAATAAAAACGAGGTATTAACATGAAGAATAAATCCGAAGTATTAGTACCACTCATGTTAGTGGGTTTGCTATACGTTGAATTTCACTGCATTACACCAGATAGCCATTCAGCTTTGACTAGCCTAACTGACATCAATTGGATGTATCTATGTCTAGTGATTGGTGTTGCTTTATTAATCTCGCTGATAGCGCTAAGCTATATTCATGACGTCCTACTCTTTTTCAAGCTTGAGAAAGAGGGAGATATAACTTATAGCTTTGTGATCGCTTTGGCTATCTTTGGAATCCTCGTTTTGAGAAACTGCTTAATTGTCCTGTCTGATACTCAATTTGGAAATTTAATGTCCTTCGTCAGCTTCCCTATCTTCGGCGCTTTCTGGTCGCTTTCCAAACGAACGCTCAAAGCGAATAGGAAGCAAGATAAGAACCCCAACAAGCATTGAGAATGTAAAGAACATGTAGGTCGTGAAGTCCCATTCTGGGATTGTGCGGCCTTTTTGCATGAACTCGATAAAATCGTGAATGTGATTCATTTTCTTCAACCTCCTACTCTCCTAAATCAACCCAAGTCTCGTCGATACCCAAGACATCGCACACTCGGTTTTTCAATCTGTTGCTTCCTTTACCATACTTCAGCAATTCTGAGATGGTAGGCTTCTTTACTCCACAAGCACGAGCAAGGTGTGTTTGTGTCATCCCCTCCGAATTCAATTTGTCTTTGACAAGCTGAGTCCACTTTTGATGTTGTTGAGTCATATTCTCTCCTTTCTTTTTTAAAATATTGACTAAAAAGTTAGCTAATTTCTTGACATCGATAAATAAATTTATTAAAATCAAGACATAGAGAAAAGACTCACTAAAAAAGTAAGGGTTACCTATTCAAAACGGACGCCAATCAGTTTTTAGGTTTTTATTTTTTTAATTGTCTTATTCGCTAACTCTTTAGCTTACAAAAATATTGTAATAAATTTATTAAAGTTTGTCAATGGTTTTGTAGTAAATTTATTAAATATTTTTTGTCGTGCCTTAGAAAGGTTGATGTATCAATGTTTTTCACATTTGAAAAAATAAAAGAATTGGCTGACAAACAAGGTATTTCATTAAATAAACTTGAAGAAAAATTAGGTTTTAGCAGAAATACAATTTATAACATGAAGAAATCAACACCAAATGTTGAACGAGTTTCAATGATTGCCGACTACTTCAACGTTTCCACTGATTATCTTCTAGGTCGTACTGATAATCCTAATATAGCAAACAACGATAGAATCGCAGGTTACACGTCTGACGACCTCCGAAAAATGGCAGAGAACGCCAAGACATTCGATGGCAAGCCACTTACTGAAGAAGACATCGATGCCATCCAGAACATCATTGAGATTTATTTGAGAGGTAGATAGTATGACAAGTATTCCAATGAAAAAGAATCCGTTCAGAGAAAAGATGACAGCAATTAGAATTGTCAATCCTGAAACAGCTCAATCGTTAGGAACAATAACTAATTTCGATGTATTCCCTGGTTCGACATCTTTGGTTGCATTTCTAGACTTCTTTAATCTAAGACCTGAAACAGATTATATCTTATCTCTAACTGCCCACTTCCCTAACGGCACGTCTTACCCTGTCCATGCTACTAGAATTAATATCGCGAGACAAGATTTTGCGCTACTTGAAGACGGCTTTGGTATGGCCACTGGAAATTTCAGCTTTAATTTTACGATACAGAGCCCAAGTGATTTTTACTTTTTCTTCATCTTGATGGACGAAAACGGTCAGGAAGTAGATACAGCATATAGTTATCATCATTTTGGAAAGTGGGGATAAACGATGCCGGACACACAAGATAATTTCAAAACCACCCCTTCCAATGTTTCTTCAATTCACGCTTCTAAAACTTCATTGAAAACTGTACCCACACAAAATCGTGGTATAATGGAGTCAGAAATGTTATCGGAGGAAATTATTATGCCACAAGATACTTACAGCAAATCTGAAATCGACTTAAAACTTGATAAAATTAATTCTGACACCCAGCACGGATTTGAGAAAATTGATTTAAAAATTGACCAACTCAGACAAGAGATGAGTAGCGGATTTGAAAAAATCGGCTTGAAATTTGAACAAGTTGATTTGAAATTTGATAATTTCGAGAAACGTGTAGAGACTATGTTTCTAACTCAAGAGAATAAGAGATTAGAAGAGCAAGCTAAAAGCAAAAAAGAGTTCATGTATTGGTTTATCGGATTGTTAGTTAGTACTTTACTGGGGATACTAGCAATCATCGTAACCATTTTAACAACAAAATAACACAAAAAGGATAATAGCCTATGACTATTGAAGAGCTAGTAGACTCGCACGGTGTCACTCTCGCTTACTTTGATAATGACCTCTGGCATAGACCAGGAGTTTACATCAAAGAAATCAATATTATTTTCATAAACCGTGAGCTGTCAGAAAACGCCAAAAAACGGGTTATATACCACGAATTAGGGCATCTGGATCATTCTGCTGAACTTTATCAAAACAATCGCACTAGATGCGAAAATGAAGCGAATAGGCACATGATCCATAAACTGCTCGAAGAAGAGCTTTCAGCATCAGATGACCACAAGTCTTTTAACTACTTGCATTTTATGCAAAAGCACAAGCTTAGGACAGTAACAGATGAGTTGATGGTCATTGATGAGTACTACGAATTGATAGGGTGAAAATATGGACTTCAAAAAAATAAAAAATCTAGGTACTCACTGAGGAAGAATTTCAAGCACAGAAAGCCAAATTATTATCGCAATAAAAAAAGCCCTATAATCTCCCTCGCCAAAGTTAGATTATAGAGCAGCACCACAGAAAAAACGTGTAAACTGAGAGCAGTCTTACAAGTCTTTTTCTGTACCCATTTTACCAAAATTAAGGAGCTATGACAATGTGGGTAGAACAATTACCGAACGGAAAATATAAATATTTTGAAAGATACAAGGACACTTACACTGAAAAATGGAAACGGGTATCTGTAACGCTCAATAGTAGCTCAAATCGAGCGAAGAAAGAAGCCCAACGCTTGCTTGATGATAAGATAGCCCAGAAGATAGAATCATCAAGCACTACTAACGTATCATTTCATAGCGCCTTCAATGAGTGGTGGGAATTTCACCAAAAGCAAATTAAGTTAAGTTCAATCAAGAGCCTTGCAGCGTCCGTCAAGCGAATATCTGACGCTATTGAACAAGGAACAATCTTATCGAATATCAATGTCCGACTTATCCAATCCTTACTAGACACTGAAGACTGGACAGATTCACAGAAATATCGTGCTAAGACCGTACTAAATACATTCTTCGATTATGCTATTGATCAACAACTTATAACTGATAACCCATCGAGGAAGGCACGACTTCCAAAGAAAAAGAATAAACTTGAGAAACAACAAGCTGCTAAGAACAAATACTTAGAGCCAGACGAATACAGTCGCTTATTGAAAGAACTCTATCGGAAAGACATAACGCTGAGATATGCTCTAGCGTGTGAATTTATGCTTTTGAATGGTTGTCGAATCGGTGAATTGGCTGGGCTGACCGTGTCAGATTACCATAAAGAGACACGCTCTCTGGATATCCACACATCATTTAACAGGTATATTCCAGAAAATGAAGGAACAAAAACCGTTGCTAGTTATCGAACTACCTACCTCACCAATCGTGAAATGGAAATCATTGACCAGATACTAGAATTGAAAGCATTAAGCGAATCAACTAACCCAAACTGGTATCATAGCGATAAAATCTTCACGACCAATACTGGCAAGCCTATCCATAGCACAATCTTAAGTGCATCACTTCAACGGGCTAATACTAGACTGGAAACGCCTATCAACAAACACCTATCCCCTCATATCTTTAGACACACCACGATAAGCATACTAGCTGAAAATAACGTGCCACTAAAAACCATCATGGACAGAGTTGGGCATGCTGATTCGGAAGTGACCACTAGCATCTATACCCATGTCACAAGAAATATGAAGGATCAAGCGGTCAATGTTTTAGATAATATTATTACGAATAATCTTGCCCCCTCTTTGCCCCTTGAGTAGAAAAAAAGAACCCTAGGTTTAGCCTAGAGTTCTTAGAAACGTTGTTAAATCAACGTTTTATTTTTTCAAGTTGTAGAATGATTTCAAACCACGGTATTCTGCAACTTCACCAAGTTGGTCTTCGATACGAAGCAATTGGTTGTATTTAGCGATACGGTCAGTACGTGACAATGAACCTGTCTTGATTTGACCAGCGTTAGTTGCAACTGCGATATCAGCGATTGTTGAATCTTCAGTTTCACCTGAACGGTGTGATACTACTGCTGTGTATCCAGCTTCTTTCGCCATTTCGATAGCGTCGAAAGTTTCAGTCAAAGTACCGATTTGGTTAACTTTGATAAGGATTGAGTTAGCAGCGTGTTCTGCAATACCTTTTTCAAGGTAAGCTGTGTTAGTTACGAAGAAGTCGTCACCAACCAATTGAACTTTACCACCAAGACGTTCAGTAAGAGCTTTCCAACCGTCCCAGTCGTTTTCGTCCATACCATCTTCGATAGTGATGATTGGGTATTTGTTAACCAATTCTTCAAGGTAGTCGATTTGTTCTGCAGCAGTACGAACAGCAGCGCCTTCACCTTCAAATTTAGTGTAGTCGTAAACTTTACGTTCTGCATCGTAGAATTCAGATGATGCACAGTCAAATCCGATAAATACGTCTTTACCTGGTACATATCCAGCAGCTTCGATAGCTTTGATGATAGTTTCAACACCATCTTCAGTTCCGTCGAAACGAGGTGCGAAACCACCTTCGTCACCTACGGCTGTTTCAAGTCCACGTTCTTTAAGAATTTTCTTAAGTGCGTGGAAGATTTCAGCACCCCAACGAAGAGCTTCTTTGAATGTTGGTGCACCAGCAGGTACGATCATGAATTCTTGGAAAGCGATTGGAGCGTCTGAGTGAGAACCACCGTTGATGATGTTCATCATTGGAGTTGGAAGAACTTTAGTGTTGAATCCGCCAAGGTAGCTGTAAAGTGGAACTTCAAGGTAGTCAGCAGCTGCGCGTGCTACAGCGATAGACACACCAAGAATAGCGTTGGCACCAAGTTTACCTTTGTTTGGAGTACCGTCAAGAGCGATCATGGCGCGGTCAATACCTTGTTGATCACGTACGTCGAATCCGATGATGTGTTCAGCAATAACGTTGTTTACGTTATCAACTGCTTTTTGAGTACCAAGACCACCGTAACGAGCTTTGTCACCATCACGAAGTTCTACTGCTTCGTGTTCACCAGTTGAAGCTCCTGAAGGAACCATACCGCGACCGAATGCACCAGATTCAGTGTAAACTTCTACTTCAAGTGTTGGGTTACCGCGTGAGTCAAGGACTTCGCGTGCGTAAACATCAGTAATAATTGACATTACAATACTCTCCTTATGAGTTAAAATTTTTTACACCTATATATTACCATAATATCAAGGCTTAAGCAAATTAAAACCAGAATTTTCTAGCGATTTTCTATTTTTTAATATTTTCAATTGTTTTTGAAAATCTCAGAAAGCAACTCAAATGAAAAGGAATTCAAAATATTGTATAATACAAGTAGAAAACTTACAGGAGATTCCTATGACTTCACTTGAAAACAAAGTGCTCCAATGCGCTAGTGGCGAAAAACGCCTTAATCCCGATGAACTTCGTCAGTATTTTGGAACCTATGCGGAACGTGTAGTCCTAGCTGTTCTATTGGAAAATGCTGAAAAGAAAACTGTAATTGACCATTTTCCGCAGATTTTAAAAGACTTGCAAGCCGTTTACCCGAATCTTAGTCTCAAGCTATCGCCAAAATTAGCTGACCAGATACAATTTACCTATATCAAAGCGGCTCAAGCACTCAACATTTCAGCTACTATCGTGGACGAGGCCAAGGCCCATTCACCATACGGTCTTATTGTACATAGTAATCAAGCAGAGAATCTTGATAAAGTGTTGTTTTCAGAGCTCTATCCTGATATCCTTGCTCCTAAAGAAACTGAACCTGTCACTGAAAAAAAGGGATTTTTTGCTAAACTATTTGGAAAATAAAAGCTGACGCAAGGTCAGCTTTTTCTTATATCACAATGTTTTACTGAGCTTGATGAGATTCCCAATATTGAGTCCTGTTCGATAGAGATTCTCCTTAGCAGCAGCTAAAACTTGGTCTAAGTCTGCTACTTGTCCAATAATGGGAAAGGCAGCTGAAATGCCTGCTACTGGAAAATCAGGCAAGTCATCCTTCAGACTACCGCAGATTGCAATGACAGGAATAGTTGATGGTGTCCTCCTAGCTACCCCGACCGGTGCCTTACCAGACAAGGACTGGCTATCCATACGTCCTTCTCCTACTATAACCAAATCAGCAGACTTCACACGTTGGTCAAAATCAACACAATCAAGTACAAAGTCAATCCCTGATTTAATTTCTGCATCTGCAAAGGCCACCAGGCCTGCAGCCATGCCTCCTCCCGCCCCTGAACCAGCCAGTTTTAAAACTTCTGGAGCAAAGTCAGTGTAGAATTGTGACATATCTTGGTCAACTTTTTTAAATTGTGAAGGAGACAAGCCTTTTTGTCCACCAAAAATATAGGTCGCTCCATGTTGACCACACAAGGGGTTATCTACGTCAGTAATCAGACGAATGGTGACACTAGACAAATCAACCTTATTTTTAGAGGATACCTTCTTAATGAGACCAAGATTAGCACCTATTGGCTCAAGCTCCTGTCCCTCAGAATCATAAAAACGATAACCCAATCCATATGCCATACCGATACCACCATCATTGGTAGCAGATCCACCTACGCCTATAATAAACTCTCGAATGACAGATTGAACCAAATCAACAATGAGTTCACCCACGCCTTGTGTCGTTAGAGCTAGAGGATTTCGTTTTTCCTTAGGAATATGCTCCAAGCCACAAATCGCAGCCATTTCAAAAACGGCAGTCTGGCCATTGCTGGCAAAAGAAACACTTCCGTCACTTGTATAGGCATGAGGAATCTTGATACTTTTCTTCTCAAGATTTAGATTTTCAACAAGAGCATCTAAGGTGCCCTCGCCACCATCACCTATTGGCATGAGGTCAAAATCAGCGTCGGATAGGGCATTTTCAAAACCTGATTTAAGAGCTAAGGCGACCTCTTTTGCAGATAAACTTTCCTTAAATGAATCAGGTGCAATCAAAATTCGCATGATGTCCTC
>OIFN01000102.1_pt1 | contig 62134 bp, 71 predicted proteins | sample 1582091 | NCBI WGS metagenome assembly OIFN01 (sample SAMN07501064, study PRJEB24779) | human gut metagenome
TTGGCTTTGATATTGCGATCCGCCGAGCAGGAGACGCCCATGCCCACCGGGCAGGAGGCGCCGTGGCGCGGCAGGCGGATGACGCGGATATCGTGGGCGAAGTATTTGCCGCCGAACTGCGCGCCGAGACCGAGGTTTTGCGCCTCCACCAGCAGTTCCTGCTCCAGCTGAATATCGCGGAAGGCCTGGCCGTGTTCGTTGCCTTCGGTCGGCAGTTCGTCGTAATAGTGGGTAGAGGCCAGCTTCACCGTTTTTAGCGTCGCTTCTGCCGAGGTACCGCCAATCACAAAGGCGATATGGTACGGCGGGCAGGCGGCGGTACCGAGCGTGCGCATCTTCTCAACGAGATAGTTTTTCAACTTCGCCGGAGTGATTAACGCTTTGGTTTCCTGATACAGATAGGTTTTGTTGGCCGAGCCGCCCCCTTTGGCCATACAGAGAAATTTATATTCGTCGCCGTCGACGCTGTAGAGGTCGATTTGCGCAGGCAGGTTAGTCCCGGTATTGACCTCTTTGTACATATCCAGCGCGGCGTTCTGCGAATAGCGCAGGTTATCCTCGGTATAGGTGCTATAGACGCCGCGGGCGAGGGCCGCTTCATCACCGCCGCCGGTCCACACGCGCTGGCCTTTCTTACCCATAATAATCGCCGTGCCGGTATCCTGGCAGGTGGGCAGCACGCCTTTAGCCGCGATTTCAGAGTTGCGCAGGAACTGCAGCGCCACGTACTTATCGTTATCGCTGGCTTCAGGGTCGAGAAGGATCTGCGCGACCTGTTTTTGGTGGGAAACGCGCAGCATAAACGCCGCATCGTGAAAGGCCTGCTGTGCCAGAAGGGTGAGGGCCTGAGGGTCTACTTTGAGGATCTCCTGGCCTTCAAATTCGACCACGGACACGTGCTCTTTGCTCAGCAGATAGTATTCAGTCTTATCTTTTGCTAGCGGAAAGGCTTCCTGATAGACAAATAGTTTAGTCGACATTGCTTTGCTCCCTAAGAGTAAAACCGCCGGGGTTCGGCCCGACGGTTATGAATCAGAACATCATGGACATCCACGGATAGCCAATCAGCAGCAGGGCGGCCAGGAAGATGGCGCCGAAAATGGTGCCGAGACGCCAGTAGTCTTTGGTCGGCAGATAGCCGCTGCCGTAGTAGATTGGGCTGGGGCCGGTACCGTAGGGGGTGATAATCCCCATCACGCCGAGCGAGGTCACCATCAGCAGTACGAACACCTGCATATTCATCCCCGGAATGGTGGAGGCGATAGTCAGCATGGCCGGCAGCAGCGCGGTGGTGTGCGCGGTGGTGCTGGCGAACAGATAGTGCAGCAGATAGAACGCCAGCAGCAGGACGACGGTTGCGACGCCCGGGGAGATGCCGCTCATCAGCGCGCCGCCTTCTTTACCCAGCCAGGCGATAAAACCGGTGGAGGAGAGGCCGTCGGCCAGCGCCACCAGGGTCGCGAACCAGGCAAAGGTATTCCACGCCGCTTTGTTGCTGGTGATGTCATTCCACGAAAGTACGCCGGTCCACAGCATCAGCACGATAACCAGCAGGGCGGCCAGCGCCGGTTCAATCCATTCGGCGGCGAAGATCCACATCATCAGCGCAAAGCAGACGAAGACCAGCAGCAGAATTTCATTGCGCGACAGGCGGCCAAGTTTTTCCAGCTCGCGGGCGGCCCACAGCGGCACTTCATCGTTGACTTTCACTTCCGGCGGGTAGAACCAGTAGGCCAGCAGCGGCATTGCCAGAATCAGCAGGATACCCAGCGGCAGGAAGGCGATAAACCAGGTGCCCCAGGAGATATTAATGCCGACGATGCTTTTCACCAGCGCCAGCGCCAGCAGGTTCGGCGCCAGTGCGGAGAGAAACATCGAGCTGGTGATACAGGCGGCGGTAATGGCCACCCACATCAGGTAGGAGCCGATACGGCGCGCGCTCGGGTCGTTGGGCTTAGAGCCGTACAGCGGCGGCAGGTTAGCGATAATCGGGTAGATAGTCCCCCCGCTGCGCGCGGTGTTGGAGGGGGTAAACGGCGCCAGCAGCAGGTCGGCGAAGGTAATGGCGTAGCCCAGCGTCAGGCTGCGGCGGCCGAGATACTTCACCAGGATCAGCGCCAGACGGCGGCCAAACTGGGTCTTATCGTAGCCGGCGGCAAACATAAAGGCGCCGAAGATAAGCCAGACGGTGGAGTTACCGAAACCGCTCACCGCCCATTTAAAGGAGGCGCCGGCAAGCTTGAACCCTGGCGCGGCCAGCTGTTCAGGGCTGAACAGCAGCCACTGGCTGCACAGCGCAATCACCACCACGCCGGTAATACCGATGACCGCGCCGGGCAGCGGTTCGAAGATCAGACCGACGATCACGCCGACAAAAATGGCAAAGTAGTGCCAGGCGTAAGGGGGAAGGCCGTCGGGCACCGGGACGAATAAGAGTAAGACGGCAACGATAATGGGCATCGCCATCATCAGCAGACGTTTATAAGCAGCATTTGTTGCTGCACCGGCAGGCGGTATGGTTGTCTTTTTCTCTTTCATAATGAGTATCTGCAAGTAGTTAAAAATAGGGTTTGGTCATCGCTTAACCGTTCGATTTCTTTAGTTGCAAAAGTTTCTTTAATTATTAATTGTCGATTTTGGTTATTGCGCTGACCGTTATTTAACGCTCTTCGTTGGGCGTTAAATTAAAATATTGGGTTATTTATATATTGCGCTTTCATGCGCCGTTGCAATTGATTTAGATCAAAAAAAGCGGGTTGTTAGCCACTTTTTTATTATTACGGATAACCCTGTTTAGTGAGGTGTTTATTTGTCTGAAATTTGGCTTAATGTTAAATCACGAATGATTTCATGAACTGATTATTTATTTATATTATTGAATTTTATCATTTTATTTTGGTATCTTCCTGGCGATGCATGTTAAAAATGGTTTCAGATTTGTTATTGGTTATATCCACTATGTGAACGAATTATATTTAATTAATAATACAAAGGAGGTATCGATGTTATTGTTGGTATTAAATAGTTTTTTAACTAACGTAATTATTTTGGTAACTAAAAAAAGCGCTATATTATTGGCATGACTTAAGGGATTACCAAATACAAACAAAAACAATTCCGTCACCCAATTCTCAATTTTCAATATTTAAAATCTGGAGCGTCATTATGACCAGTCATCCACGAATTTTGCGTCCTTTTACTTTACCGAACGGTACTGAGCTTAAAAACCGCCTGTTAATGGCGCCGATGACCACCTGCACCGGTTATTTTGACGGTACCGTGACCAGCGAACTGGTTGAGTACTACCGCGCTCGCGCAGGCAGTATCGGCACCATTATCGTTGAATGCTGCTTTATTGATGACTACGGTCTGGCGTTCCCCGGCGCCATCGGTATCGATAATGATGAAAAAGTGGCTGGCCTGGCGAAAATTGCCGCCGCTATCAAGGCGGAAGGGTCAAAAGCGATTCTGCAGATCTACCACGGCGGCCGGATGGTCGACCCGCAGCTTATCGGCGGACGCCAGCCGGTGGCCCCGAGCGCGATTGCCGCGCCGCGCGATGGCGCAGCAACCCCCCGCGCGCTGAGCGGCGCTGAAGTCGAGGGCATGATCGCGAAGTTTGGCGAAGGCGTACGCCGCGCCATTCAGGCCGGTTTCGACGGCGTCGAGATTCACGGCGCGAACACCTATCTGATCCAGCAGTTTTATTCGCCAAACTCTAACCAGCGCGACGATGAATGGGGCGGCAGCCGCGATAATCGCGCGAAATTCCCGCTGGCGGTACTGGACATCACCCACAAAATGGCCCGCCAGTACGCCGATGATGCCTTTATTATCGGCTACCGGTTCTCCCCGGAAGAGATGGAAGTCCCCGGTATCCGTTTTGCTGACACCATGTATCTGCTGGAAAAGCTGGCCGCCCGCGGCGTCGACTATCTCCACTTCTCGGTTGGCGCCACGCTGCGCCCGTCGATTGTCGATACCACCGATCCCACGCCGCTGATTGAAAAATATTGCGCCATGCGCTCTGAAACCCTGGCTCAGGTGCCAGTGATGGGCGTGGGCGGGGTAGTGAACGCGGCCGATGCCGAGCAGGGTCTGGATCACGGCTACGACCTGATGGCGGTGGGCCGCGCCTGTATCGCGTATCCTGACTGGACGGCGCGCATTGCCGCTGGCGAAGATCTGGAGCTGTTTATTGACAGCACCCAGCGCGAAGCGCTGAACATCCCGGAACCGCTGTGGCGCTTCTCGCTGGTGGAGGCGATGATCCGCGATATGAGCATGGGCGACGCCAAATTCAAACCGGGGATGTTCGTCGAAACCGTTCAGGACGACGCTAACGAGCTGGTGATAAACGTCAGCCTGGAAAACGACCGCATTGCCGATATCGCACTGGCGGCAAGCCCGGTACAGACCGTCGAGTTCACCACCAGCTTTGAAGAGATCCGCGAGCGGATCCTCAGCGCCAACACCCCGCACGTGGATGCGATTTCCGGCGCAACCAGCCAGAGCGAAGCGGTGAAAAAGGCGGTTTCCAAAGCGATGCTGAAGTCCAGTAAAGCGCTGGCCGCCGAAGAGGGCGCGGGCGATGCGGCGCCGAAAAGCTACGATGTGGTGGTGGTCGGCAGCGGCGGAGCCGGTCTGGCGGCCGCGATTCAGGCACACGATGAAGGCGCGAGCGTTCTGATCGTTGAAAAAATGCCGACCATCGGCGGTAACACCATTAAAGCTTCTGCCGGGATGAACGCCGCAGAGACCCGCTTCCAGCGCGTGAAAGGTATTGAAGATAGCAAAGAGCTGTTTTACCAGGAAACGCTGAAAGGCGGTAAGAACAAAAACGACCCGCAGCTGCTGCGCCGCTTCGTGGAGAATGCGCCGGAAGCCATTGAGTGGCTGGCGCGTCGCGGCATTATGCTTAACGATATCACCACTACCGGCGGGATGAGCATCGACCGCACCCACCGTCCGCGCGACGGGTCGGCGGTCGGCGGCTACCTGATCAGCGGCCTGGTGCGTAACATCACCAAACGCGGTATCGATGTTCTGCTGGATACATCGGTGGTAGAGATCCTGATGACCGACGATGAGGTGAGCGGCGTGCGCCTGCTCACCGATGAAAACGAATCCGTTGTGGTACAGACGAAGAGCATCGTGGTGGCTACCGGCGGCTTCAGCGCCAACAGCGCGATGGTGGTGAAATACCGCCCGGATCTGGCGGGCTTTGTGACCACCAACCATAAAGGGGCGACCGGCGGCGGTATCGCGCTGCTTGAACGCATCGGCGCGGGCACCGTGGATATGGGTGAAATTCAGATTCACCCGACCGTCGAGCAGCAAACCTCGTACCTGATTTCCGAGTCGATTCGCGGCGGCGGGGCGATACTGGTGAACCCGCAGGGCAACCGCTTCTTCAACGAAATGGAGACCCGCGATAAGGTTTCCGCCGCGATTATCGCGCTGCCTGAGCACTTCGCCTATATCGTCTTTGACGAGCACGTCCGGGCGAAAAACAAAGCCGCCGATGAGTACATCGCTAAAGGTTTCGTCACCAGCGCCAGCTCGCCGCGTCAGCTGGCGGAGAAACTGGGGATGGATTACCATGCTTTTCTCAATACGCTGGAACGCTACAACGGCTTTGTTGAAAAACAGCATGACGATGACTTTGGCCGTACCACCGCGCTGCGTGCGCCGATCAATGAAGGCCCTTACCATGCGATTCGTATCGCTCCGGGGGTACACCACACGATGGGCGGCGTGACCATTAACACCGATACCGCGGTGCTGAATGCCGGTCATCAGGTGATTGCGGGCGCTTTTGCCGCGGGCGAAGTGGTTGGCGGCATTCACGGCGGTAACCGCATCGGCGGTAACGCGGTGGCCGATATCATTATCTTCGGGACCCTCGCGGGCCATCAGGCGGCGAAACGCGCCAGAGGTTAAACGTTAGCGACACCCGCCGGGCTGGCAAATAGACGGCCCGGCTTCTTATCTCTCTGAGGAGTGCGATATGTCCGACAACCGCGTCTACAGCTACTCCGCTGTACTGATGGGTTCGCCCATTCTCCTCAAGCTCTACGTTCACGATGAACCGCTCGCCTCCCGCGTCTTTCAGCTGATTAAAGGCTATGAAGATCTTTTCACCGTTAACCGCGCGCACTCCCAGGTGATGGATATCAACCATGCCGCCGGGCGACATCCGGTGACGGTGAGCCGCCCGGTGTATGCGCTGATTAAATGCGCCAAATCCGCCAGCATGGTGCGGGACAGCGCGTTTAACCTGGCGATCGGCCCGCTGGTGAAGCTGTGGCGCGTTGGTTTTCAGGGCCAGAGCGTGCCCGCCCCGCAGGATATTGCCGCTCGCCTGACGTTAACGCGTGCGCAGGATGTGATCCTCGACGACGCCGCCAGCAGCGTCTACCTTGCGCGGACGGGAATGGAGATCGATCTTGGGGCCATCGCGAAAGGCTATATCGCCGACCGGGTGCGCGACTATTTGCGGCAGCAGGGCGTGAACGCCGCGCTGATTAATCTCGGCGGCAATGTCCATACCCTGGGCGAATGGTCTATCGGGCTGAAAAAACCGTACTCAGCGGCGGATGCGCTGATTGGCAGCATTGCGGTGGCGGGGCAATCGGTGGTGACCTCGGGCATTTACGAACGCTACTTCGAGCAGGACGGCAAACGCTGGCACCATATTCTCGACCCGCGCAGCGGCTACCCGCTGGATAACGAGCTGGAGAGCGTAACGATTATTTCCGCCGACTCGCTGGACGGCGATATCTGGACCACCCTGATCTACGGTCTTGGCGTAGAGAAAGGCTGCGCGGCGCTGCGCCAGCGCGAGGATATCGAAGCGATTTTCGTCACTAAAAATCGCGACGTTATCCTCTCTTCACAGCGTCGTTTCCGCTTTCAGCTGCTGGATGACGGTTACCGGCTTACTGGCTGTACTGCTTAAGCAGGCCGTACTGCTCCGCTATCAGGTGGTAGCGGTACACCGGACGTCCCGTGGCGCCGTAGTGGATACTGGTGTACAAAATATTAATTTGCGCCAGCCAAATCAGGTATTTGCGGCACGAAACCCGGGATATATTTACCGCTGCCGCCAGCTCGTCGGTGGAGAACTCCACGTCCGGATGGGCATCAATCCACTGACAGAGGGTGCGCAGCGTCTGGGGCGTCAGGCCTTTCGGCAACTTGCGGGCGTCAGCGGCTTCCGGTACGCCGCCGTGCAGCAGCCGGTCGACATCCGCTTGTTCATAATAGGGTTGACCGGTCATCAGCTTACGCTTTTCGCGCCAGGCGGTGAGCGCCTCTTCAAACCGTGGAAACTGGAAGGGTTTGATCAGATAGTCCACCACGCCGTAGCGCATCGAGGCCTGAACCGTCGCGGCATCCGCGGCGGAAGTAATCATAATCACGTCGATGGCCCGTCCGGACGCGCGAATGGCGGGCAGCAGATCCAGACCGCTATCCTGCTGCATATAGACATCCAGCAGCACCAGGTCTATCTCCAGATCCTTGTCGTTAATCATCTCCCTCGCTTTACTCAACGTAGACGCCGTGCCGCTGCAGCGGAAGCCGCTGACCCGTCCCACGTACAGGCGGTTCAGTTCGGCAACCATGGCATCATCGTCAACAATTAATACATTTATCACGCACTTTTCCTTTTACTGTCCCACGGGAGATGAACAAAAAATTGAGTAAATACGCCGGGTTCGGATTCCACGGCCAGCGATCCGCCCAGTTCGCGAAGCTGCTGGCTGGCGAGAAACAGCCCGACGCCGCGGTTTTCGCCTTTGGTGGAGAAGCCTTTATTAAAAATATCATCGATAAACGCTTCCGGGATACCGGGACCATCATCGCTGACTTCGCCGCTTAACCAGCCGTTCTGGTAATGCAGCAGCAGGCCGACTTCGCCTTCGGCCTGGCCGCTCATAGCATCCAGCGCGTTTTCGATTAAATTACCCAGCACCGTAACCAGTACGGTGACCTGTTTTTCATTCGGGCAGTCCGGCACCAGGCTCTCTTCGGCGAGAGTGAGGGTAAAACCCCGCTCCTTAGCGCGCTGAATTTTACCGATCAAAAAGCCTGCCACTACCGGTGATTTAATCCGGTGCTGGATTTCGCCGATATCCGCCTGATAGGTGTGGGCGGTCTGCAGCACGTACTCTTCCAGCTTATCGTAGCTTTTCATATTCAACAGGCCGAGGATCACGTGCAGCTTATTCATAAATTCATGGGATGTGGTACGCAGGGCGTCCACATAGTTCACCATCCCGTCAAGCCGCTGCAGCAGCTGGCTGACTTCGGTTTTGTCACGGAAGGTGCTGATGGCGCCGACCACGTCATCCTCGTCGCGGACGGGGACCGTGTTGCTGATCAGCAGCAGACCGTTACAGCCCAGCTCCCGATCGTAAATCGGCTCGCCGGTTTGCAGCACTTCCTGCAAATCCGCCAGCAGCGGCGTTTGCGCGATATCGTTCCCGGGGCCGTTAAACAGAATGTCGCGCGCGGCGGGGTTAATCAGCGTCACCTTGCCGTCCGTATCCACCGCCACGACGCCCTCTTTTAATGAGTGCAGCATCGCCTGGCGCTGCTGGAACTGCGTTGAGATCTCCTGCGGCTCAAGGCCCAGCAGGACGCGCTTCAGGCCGCGAACCAGACTCCATGTACCGACGGCGCACACGAGCGCGCTGAACAGCACGGTCAGAATCACATCCCAGCGGCTGGCGGCGATCTGCGTATCGACTTTGCTCAGCGAAATGCCAATCGCCACCACGCCGATTTGCCGGCGGCTATCGTCAAACACCGGGGTGAAGACGCGCAGCGCCGGAGCCAGCACGCCGTGGTTAACGGCAACGTTCTCTTTGCCCGCCAGCGTGGGCCGGATGTCATCGCCGATAAAAGGTTTGCCGATAATCTGGCTATTGGGATGCGAGTAGCGAATGCCGTCCATATTGGTGACGACGGCAAACAGCAGGCCATTGCGCCGGGTGACGGCCAGCGCTAGCGGCTGAATAATGCCGCTGTCCGGCGGCAGCGTCAGGCCGCGCTTGACTTCCGGGGTATCGGCCAGCGTCCGCGCCACCGCCAGCGCCGTATCTTTCACGCCGTCGCGGGTGGCGCCGCTAATCTGCATAAACCACAGGGCATAGACCAGAATCAGTACTGAACCGATGACGCTGCCGATCATTAAGGTCACGGCGGTGCTCAGCTTCATGCTCATTGCGCGTTTACGCGCGGGCTGCTGCGCGAATTCATTCATACCGACCCCGGGAGAAAACGGATAGAGGCGTATTATCGCTGAATGCGCGGTTTTCATAAAGCCGCGTAATAAAAGCAAAATCAGCCAGACGGCAATTCTGGCGGACGCGATTTGCCGCCGACGGCCAGCAGATAGTCAATAAACGCCCGCAGCGGCGATGCCATCTGCTTACGGCTGGGGTAGTAAACGTAAAACCCGGGAAAAGCCGGGGTCCACTCTTTCAATAGCTGGACTAGCTGGCCTGTCTCCAGCCAGGGATCGACCTGATGGGCAAACTGATAGGCGATACCGGTGCCCTTGAGGGCTAACGGCGTCAGCATGGCCGGTTCATCGACGACGATCGGCCCTTTGACCGCAATCTCGTAGCGTTCGCCGTCGCGCTGAAACTCCCAACGATAAACGCTGCCGTCGCTGGGCCTGCGATAAGTCAGACAGGGGTGCTGCAGCAAATCCTGCGGCTTTCGCGGCTGCGGCGCTTGCGCCAGATAGTGCGGCGAGGCGACGACTTTCATTTCAAGGTCGCCGCTCAGCCTGACGGCAACCATATCCTGATGGAGCTTTTCACCGAGACGAATTCCGGCGTCAAAACCGGAAGAAACGATATCGACTAAAGCATCGTCGGTAACAATATCCAGCTCAACGTTGGGATAGCGTTGCATAAATCCGCCCAGCAGCGGCGCCAGATAATGAATCGCAGCGATGCGCGACACATTGAGGCGCAGGCGGCCCGCGGGCGCGCTGGCCGTCCGGGCATCGGTAACCGCGTCTTCCAGCGCCGCCAGCGCAGGAGCCAGCCGCTGCATCATGCGCTTGCCGGCCTCGCTCGGCGCGACGCTGCGCGTTGTCCGGTGTAATAAACGTACGCCGATGCGCTCCTCGAGACGCCGGATGGTTGCGCTTAAGGTGGAGGTCGTGACGCCGAGATGCGCCGCCGCCCGGGTAAAACTGCCTTGCTCAACGACCATCGCGAAGGCTCTTAATTCCGCAAAATCACTTCCGCGCATTATGGCTATTACCCCAAACAGTCTTATTGATAATACTGGTATTATCAAACAGTTCTTCGCTGGTTACCATCCTGATAAATGTGATTACGCAGAGAGGGGCAATGACCATGGCGAGATTTAGCGCAAAAAGAGTTCTTATCACCGGTGCGACAAGCGGAATCGGGCTTGCCGGGGCAAAGCGCATCGATAGCGAAGGCGGTTGGGTGATCGCCACCGGGCGCGATCCCGGACGGCTGGCGTCTCTTCGCCGGCAGCTCTCGGATCGGGCGCGGGTCATTGACAATGATGCCAGCGATCCGCTGACCGGCGCGGCGCTGGCCGAGGCGATCGATTCATCCGGCGGGCTTGATGGCCTCTGGCTCAACGCCGGATACGCAGCGGTTGGGGAGCTGTCGCAGGTGGATGCCGTAGCCTTTGATCGCATGATGGCGACCAACGTGCGCGGGCCGGTTCTCCAGATGGCGGCGCTCGCCGGAAAGCTTAATGCGGGAGCCTCGGTGGTGGTGACGGCGTCCACTTCCGCTTATGAAGGGGCCGCGGCGGCAAGCCTCTATTCGGCGACTAAAGGCGCGCTGATTTCGTTAACCCGCTGCTGGGCCTCGGCGTTAGGGGAACGAAATATTCGCGTTAACGCGCTGATTCCCGGCCCGATTGACACCCCATTTCGCCATTTTATGCGCGACGAGGTGCGCCGCGAATTTGAAGCCTCGGTGGTGAGCCGCCTGGCGCTTCACCGCCAGGGGACGGCGGCTGAAGCGGCTGATGTGGCGCTGTTTCTGCTTTCCGACGCGGCGTCCTTCGTGAGCGGTAGCCAGTATGTCGTGGATGGCGGGCTGACGTTGCGCTAATAGCGCATTGGCCTCGCCTCGCAACCTCGGCGCGCCGAACGCGCCGCTGGTTGGATAACGACCAATCGGCAGCTGAATGGCTTCAGGGGGATGAAAACTGTGACTCCGGTGGCGGTAAAGCGCGTCGCTTAAGCCTTACACTGCCATTAATAGCCATGGTCAATGAAAGGGTTTGCCTCAGGCCTGCGCTTTCGTCCCGGAAGGTTCTTTCGCGTTTAAATGGAGGTTTTTATGAGCAGTAAGCCAACCGCTTCAATGATGGAACGACGCCACCCTGAAACCACCCATATTGATAGTCTTGCCACCCTCGATATGCTGACGCTGCTGCATAAGGATGATAAGCGGATTGCCGATGCCGTTGAGGCCTGTTTGCCGGCGATCGCGCGCCTGATGGATAACGCGACGGCGACGCTCAGCCGGGGAGGGCGGCTGGTGATTGTGGGGGCCGGGGCATCGGGTCAAGCCGCCGCACAGGCGGTGAATGAATTTACCCCGGAGGGAAAACATTCGCTTGTCGCCCTTATCGCCGGAGGAGCGACCGCCGCGCGGCAGGAGATGGAAACCGCCGCGAGTCATTACGATCTTGGGGCTTTCGAACTTGAGGCTCTGCGATTCAGCAACCAGGATATGCTGCTGGCGCTGACGGTTAGCGGCAAAACGCCGTGGGTCTGGGGCGCGATGCGCCACGCCTGGTCGCTGGGGGCGCCGATTGCGGTTGTGACGCAGCAGCCCGCCAGTGAAGCCGCGCAGCTGGCGGATATCATTATCGCCCCGCAAACCGGGCCAGAAGCGGTGGCGGGTTTCGGGAATCCGAAAGCGCGCATCGCGCAGCGGCAGATCCTGACGATGCTGACCACCGGGCTGGCGATTCGCGAAGGACGGGTTTATGAAAACCTGCGCGTCGATCTGCAGGCCAATACGCCGCACGAGGCCGAGCGGCAGATAGCGATCGTGATGGCGGCGACGGGGGGCTCGCGCAGCGAGGCCAAAGCCGCGCTGGCCAGCTGCAATCAGCACTGCCGGACGGCAATACTCATGCTCCTCAGCGGGCTCGATGCCTGGCAGGCGCGCGAGCTGCTGGCAGAGCATAACGATCATCTGCGGATTGCGCTACGCGCGGCGCAGACGGTTGCCTGAACTTAACCCGACGGCGCGTATTTCCACAATACGCGCCGGATAACGCAAAATAATCTGGTCATCAACAGCATCGTTATTCCATACTCTTCATCCGCTTACCCGGGTTTAATTCCCCGTTTGAAAATGGCCATCGCAAGGCGTATTTATTGCTGCTGGCGAGGAATTTACTTTTTTAAGTTAAAAAACCAGGTTAACAATAATTAGCTATGTGTGCGGATGTGTAAATGATATTTTAAAATAAAGTAAAAGTGCGTTAATATGCACGCTCTTATTACACTTGTGCTATGTGATATTTCTATTATGCCTGCAATTAAAAATACGATTATATCTATGACCGCATTAGCGATGTTCGTCAGCTCGGCGACCTTCGCAAATGACGATACCTCGAAAAAAACCGATTTCCTGCTGATTGGCGGCGGTATTATGAGCGCGTCGCTGGGGACCTGGCTGCAGGAATTACAGCCGGACTGGAAACAGGTGATGGTTGAGAAGCTGGATGGCGTCGCGCTGGAGTCCTCTAACGGCTGGAACAACGCCGGTACCGGGCACTCCGCGAATATGGAGCTGAACTATACGCCGGAACGCCCGGACGGCACCATCGACGTCAGCAAAGCGCTGGATATTAACGAACAGTTTATGATCTCCCGCCAGTTCTGGACGGCGCAGGTCAAACGCGGCATTTTGCACGATCCGCACTCTTTTATTAACTCCACGCCGCACATGAGTTTCGTCTGGGGAGATAACGTTGATTATCTGCAAAAACGCTACGCCGCGCTGCAGCAAACGACCTTATTCCAGGGGATGAAATTCTCTACCGATCACGCGCAAATAAAACAGTGGGCGCCGCTGGTGATGGAAGGGCGCGATCCGCAGCAGCGCGTTGCGGCAACCTGGACTCCGGTGGGTACCGACGTTAACTATGGGGAAATAACCCGCCAGCTGATCGGTAGCCTGAAGAAAAATAATAACTTCACGCTGCAGACCTCTTCTGAAGTCACCGATTTTAAACGCAATGCCGATAATTCCTGGCACGTGACGATTAAAAACGTTAATAGCGGTGAAGAGCAGGCGATCGATGCGAAATACGTATTTATCGGCGCCGGCGGCGGCGCGCTGAAATTACTGCAAAAAACCGGTATTCCGGAAGCGGATAACTATGCGGGTTTCCCGGTAGGCGGCTCTTTCCTGATGACCGAAAACCCGGCGGTGACCAATGCGCACCAGCAAAAAGTTTACGGTCAGGCCTCTGTAGGCGCGCCGCCGATGTCGGTCCCGCATCTTGATGCCCGTTTCCTCGACGGCAAGCGCGTGGTGCTGTTTGGGCCATTCGCCACCTTCTCGACGAAATTCCTGAAAAACGGTTCGTTCTTCGACCTGCTGAGCACCACCACCACCGATAACGTCCTGCCGATGACCCACGTGGGTCTGGACAACTTCGATCTGGTGAAATACCTCATCAGCCAGGTGATGCTGAGCGACGACGACCGTTTTGCGGCGCTGAAAGAGTATTACCCTGGCGCGCGTAAAGAGGACTGGAAGCTGATCCAGGCCGGTCAGCGCGTGCAGATCATCAAAAAAGATGCAGAGAAGGGCGGCATACTGAAGCTGGGTACCGAAGTGGTGGTCGATCAGCAGAAAACCCTCTCCGCGCTGCTGGGCGCTTCGCCGGGGGCTTCTACCGCCGCGCCGATTACCCTGAACGTTCTTAAGCAGATGTTCCCTGAGCAGTTCCATTCAGCGGAATGGCAGCGCCGTATTCACGATATCGTCCCGAGCTACGGTCAGAAGCTGAACGGCAACGTCGCGCTGACCCAGCAGGTTTGGGATGACACCGCGGCGGCGCTGCAGCTGACCAAACCGCCGGTGATTGAGATGAACGCCTCCGCGCCGGTGATGACCGCCAAACCGGCGGAGCCGAAGGCGGAAACGTCGCCGCAGCACGATATGGCGCTGTAAGCCCACGTCGTTGACATTGCCCGGTGGCGGCTGACGCCTCACCGGGCCTACTGGCCTCTCTTCGCTGCCCCGGCGAAAACGTGACATTGCTCTAATCTCTCCCTCGCGCTGATATCCCCCTTCCGGCTAATCCTTCATTCATTAATTGTGGTTATACTGTCTTGAAATCACGAAAGAAAATGCTAATGAAGACCGAAACGCGGAGCCCAGGGCAATGAAAGACGACATTAATCAGGACATCACTTTCCGCAAGCTGTCGGTATTTATGATGTTTATGGCGAAAGGGAACATCGCCAGAACCGCTGAGGCCATGCAGCTGAGCGGCGTCAGCGTCCACCGGGCGCTGCATACGCTGGAAGAGGGCGTCGGCTGCCCGCTGTTTATTCATAAAGGGCGCAACCTGCTGCCGCTCCCGGCGGCGTGGACGCTGCTGGAGTACTGCCAGGACGTCATGAGCCTGATGACCCGCGGCCTGGAAGCGACGCGTAAAGTAGCCGGCGTCGGGCAGGGCCGGCTGCGCATCGGCACGCTTTACTCCCTGACCCTTGAAACCGTGCCGCGCATTATTATGGGCATGAAGCTGCGTCGGCCGGAGCTGGAGCTGGATCTCACCATGGGCTCCAATCAGATGCTGCTGGATATGCTGGAAGATGACGCGCTTGATGCGATCCTCATCGCCACCAACGAAGGTGAATTCAATAATTCGGCTTTTGATGTGGTCCCGCTGTTTGAGGACGATATCTTCCTCGCCGCCCCGGCGACGGAACAGCTGGAAACCACCGCTCCCGCCGAGCTGCGCGATTACGCCAGGCGCAAGTTTGTTTCGCTGGCGGAAGGGTTTGCCACCTATGCCGGATTTCAGGACGCCTTCCAGGTGGCCGGATTCGAGCCTGAAATCGTCACCCGGGTTAACGATATCTTTTCGATGATTAGCCTGGTGCAGGCGGGCGTAGGCTTTGCGCTGCTGCCGGGACGAATGAAAAAGGTGTATGAAAACGACGTACAGCTGCTGAAGCTGGCGGAGCCGTATCAGATGCGCCAGCTGATCTCCATTGTCTACTCACACCATCGCGAGCGCGACGCCGACCTGCTGGCGCTGGCGGCAGAAGGGCGGATGTACGCCCGCAGCCTCAGCCGTTAAGCCGGTTCGCCAGGTGACGGGCAACGTCGATACCGCTGCGCTCCAGCGCAATACACTCCCCCTGCCAGCCCGCCTGGCGGGTGAGACAGGTCAGTACGCCGCCGGGCGGCATCTCGATCGCCAGCCGCGCGTCCCGTTCATCAGCGGCGATCATCGCTTCCTGCCAGCGCACGGTTCGCGCCATATTCCGCGCCAAATCGTCGGCAATGCTTAACGGGTCCCATAAAACGCGCGCCGTGGAGCCGCTCAGATAGGCGCAGCGCGGGCGCTGCAGCGTGACGTCAGAGAACGCTTTTGCCAGCTTAGCCGCCGGTTCATCCAGCAGCGCGCAGTGGGAAGGTACGCTGACCTCCAGCCGCTGTGCTTTACCGGCGCCAGCCGCCAGCGCCAGCCGGGCTACGCGGGCCATCTCGTCGTCGCGTCCGGCAATGACAATCTGCGTTTCCGCGTTCAGGTTGGCAATATAGAGGTCGCTGCCGGCAATCAGCTTTTCCACGCGGTCGAGCGTCAGGCCCATAATCGCCGTCAGCCCGTAACCGTGAGGATACGCCTGCTCCATTAAATCGCCGCGCAGCGCCACCAGCCGCAGGGCGTCGGTGAAATCCAGCGCGCCGGCCATCACCGCCGCCGGGAAAGCCCCTATCGACAGGCCGCTGACCATGTCCGGATTTACTCCCTGACGCTGCAGCTCCCGCGCCCAGGCTGTGCCTGCGATCAGCAGGCACAGCTGCACCGCACGGGTATGTTTTAACGCGGCGGCGGTATCTAAATGGTCTACTTCATCGCCAAGCACGGTTCGCGCTTCAGCGAGGATATTCTGGCGGTCGGGAAGCGCGGCGAGCATATCCGGCCGCTGGTTTCCCTGACCGGGAAAGGTAAAGATAATTTTCATGCTTCCTCCCTGTTCCACGGCGCAGCGGTCAGGCGCGCGCCGCGGGACGTTTTCAGCAGGACGCGGCCATCGCGCAGCCACTCATTTAGCGCGAAAGCCCCTGCGGGCGTTTCGACCTGGGTATCCGCCCGGCAGGGCAGCTGCGCGACGCGGGACTGCCAGGCGAGCAGCGCTTCGCGAGCGATCGGCTGCGGCGCGCGGATCAGCAGATCGAGATCGCTGGCGGCGTGAAGTACCGGAATCTCGGTGGCCAGCGCGTAGCCGGTGCTGCCGGTAATGCCCCAGCGCCACGGCCAGGGGTGTAAGGTCAGTGATATCGCCGCCTGCACCGGCGGCTGGGAGACAAACGGCGAGCGCAGGAGCTGTTGGCGATCGGCGAGGATTTCCGGGCTGACGGTACGGACGATATTTTCCCTCTGTACCCAGCCTGCGGCCCGCTGATCGCGCTTCATCCCCCGTACGCCCACCGGAATGCGGGCGTTAGCATCAACGTCGCGTCGTACCACCACCGGCAGGCTAATATGCCAGTGCTGTGCGACCCAGGACTCCTCAATCGCCTCCAACGCGGCGGCATTATTCAACCAGACTAAATCATGAGGACGCGGCGTTGATGACATCGTTAGATTCCTGACGTTAAGGTGATAAACAGCGGCAGCGACAGAATACACAGAACCGAGCTTAACAGCAGCACCGCTTCCGCATCCGGCGACTGCACGCCAAAGCGGTTGCCGAAGACCACGCCAAAGAAACCGGCCGCCAGCGCAATCATCAGAATGGCGGTAATGGCGATAGAGCCGTGCAGCCCCAGCAGCATCACCAGACCCCAGGCGATAAACGGCTGCACCAGCAGTTTGACGATAGTGGAAGTGGCAATCAGCGCATTGAGCTGCAGCTTACGCGCCGACAGAATCACCCCGGTCAGGAACAGCGCGGCGGCGGTCGCCGCCAGGCCCAGCGGTTTGATAGAGGCGAGCAGCAGATCCGGCATTTTGATACCGATGGCCGAAAGCACGACCCCCAGCAGCGGACCCCAGACAATCGGTTTTTTCACCGAACGCCACATCAGAACCGGCAGCATTGCCAGCGTCGAGCCGCTGTTCTCTCCGGCGGCGAGCGCTTTTTCACGTTCCAGAATCAGCAGGCAGAACGGCGTCATCAGTACCGATCCGCAGGCGATGGAAACGGCGACGGAGAGGGAGGTGGATGCGCCTTCGCCGAGCACGCTGCCCAGAATCGGCAGGCCAAGCGCGGCGTAGTTAGGCAGCGCGACGGTCAGGGTCAGCACGGCGGCATCCTGCGGCGAGCGCTTGAAGACGCGGGTCGCGAGGAAGTAGATGGCCGCATAGGTAATCCACATCGCCCCGGTCAGCACCAGCACCAGCGGCGATTGCGCGACAATACCGCTCCACGGCGTTTGCACCGTGGCGCTGAACAGCGTGGCGGGCAGGGCGAAGTCCATCACGAAGATGTTGAGTAAAGAGACGTTTTTGTTATCGACCATTTTGGCCTTGCCGGCCCAGAAGCCCAGCAGCATGATGACAAAAATCGGCGCGAGGGCATGAATAATCACATAAGTCATAAATCACCTGTAAATGAAAATAGAGTACTGGCGCGATTGTTATAATTTCTAAAAGCGGTTTATTTCCGGGGCGCGCGATGGCGCCCCGGGCGGCCGCTTCCGGCAGGTTTTCTTCTACTTAGGGACTGACTACCAGCTGGCGCGCATGCGATCGCGCACCTGTTGGGAACTACGGCGGTTCTCCGCGCCAAGGCGGCACTTCAGCGAGACATCCCGGCGGGCGTCAGCGATGGCGTCGCGCAGGGTGTCGGTGACCAGCGTCAGATCGCGGGCGTCCGGCGCGTCAGGATTGCTGATATCCAGCAGGGCGGAGAGCAGGCCGAGCGTTGCGTAGTTGCTGACGTCATAGGCCATCGGAGGGATGGTTGCCGCCAGTTTCTCCAGCGCCTCAACGGTGCGCAGGGTGATCCGCGCGGCGGACTCTTTACCCATCGCATGCACCAGTACCCCGGCGTCGTTAAAGGCGATCAGACGATTGGCCTGGTAGCCATGGGCGAGAAACGCCCCGGACATCGCTTTGCCGACGATCAGGCCAATCACCGGATGTCCGGCAAGCCGCGCCTTGGCGTAGGCGCCCGCGGCGCCCGCCAGCGCCTGATGAATACCGAACGCTTCTTCGCGACGGCCATAGGCCTGGCTGGGGACATCGATAACCGCGATAATCGGGCGCTTCACCGCGTTATCGGCATCGGCGTCGATGGTTTCGTTGACCACTTTGGCCAGCGTCCAGCCTTCGAGCAGGCCGACTTCACCCTGAGCGGCGCGTGGATAATGGTTATTAGCATCCGGCACCACGGCGATAAAACGGGCGGTTTCACCGTTAAAATCGGCATCGGCAACCTGCACCGAGGGGCACAGACCGGTCATTAGCGGGGCGTTCGGCGCCAGCTGGTTTAGCCACAGCGCGGCGCGGTTTGTGAACTGGTTCATTATTTCTCCTCCCGGGCGAATAGCTGTTTGATCTGAGCGGTATCCGCCTGCTGGCGGGTATCGAAATGGATCAAACGGGTCAGGAAATCTTCATATTTGTCGCTGCGATGCTGCGCGGGCACGCCTTTGGCAATGGCTTCGTTCATCGCGCTTTTCACCGCGTTGATGCCATCGCCCACCAGGGTATCCACCAGCCCGCTGGCGTAGCGAATTTCGCCGCCGGTCATGCTCCAGATAAACGGACGGTCGCGGGAGTCGTACTCTTCAATCCCCGCTTCCTGTTCAATAACCTGCGGTCCGTTGAGGCCCAGACGCGCTTCACGGGTGACAATCAGGTAGCTGCACAGCGCCGCGGCGATGGACATCCCGCCGAAGCAGCCGACGGTACCGGCGACAATGCCGATTACCGGGGTGTAGCGGCGCAGGTCGACAATCGCGGCGTGAATATCGGCGATGGCGGCAAGGCCCAGATTGGCTTCCTGCAGGCGCACGCCGCCGGTTTCCAGGCACAGAACCGCCTGGGTAGGAATGCCGTTGCGGTTATCTTCCGCCGCCAGCTCAAGGGCGGCGGCCATTTTCGCGCCGGAGACTTCGCCCATGCTGCCGCCCTGGAAGGTACCTTCGATGGCAATGACGACCGCCGGCTGGCCGTTAATGGTGCCTTTTGCGACGACCATACCGTCGTCGGACTGCGGGACGATGCCCTGCGCGCCGAGCCACGGGGACATAATGCCGTCAAAGGGATCCAGCAGTTCGCGATAGCTGCCGTCATCCAGCAGGGTGCGGGCGCGTTCACGGGCGCGGAGTTCAATAAAGCTGCGATCGTTACGCATGAGCCACCTCCTCAAAAACCTGTTCAATACGGATCCGCGCGACGCCGGGCGTGGCGCCGAAATCGTGGATGATCAGCTGTCCGCCGGGCAGGCCGTTAATCAGGCTCAGTCGTTCGAACAGCGCGTTCCAGCGCGCCTGGCTGTTGTCCACGGAGGTGGTGATTTCGACGTTGAGCGTATCGCTCTGTCCGGCGGTATAGAGCACTTCCATATCGCCGGAGCCGACAACGCCTGCCAGCGCTTTGCCGCTGAGGGCGCGGTTGGCAGGGAATGACAATTTAATCTGTTCCATAACATCCTCTGAATGCGTTAAGCGGAAACCCGGTCGAGAAACAGGGTGGCGGCAAGAAGATCCGCCGCGCCACCCGGCGAGGCGTTCTGCGCCAGCATCTGCACGTCGAGACGCGCCAGCGCGGCGCGCCCCCTGGCTGTCGCACATCCTCCTGCCGCCAGCACCTCGCCTGCGCCTTGACGCATCGCCTCAAGGCCCGCCATTCCGGCGCGGGAGAGCACGCAGGTATCGCTAAGCGAGGTCATAATCGCCATCAGCGCGTCAAGCCGGGCCTGATCCTCGCTGGCCCCCGCGGCCCGGCTGCGCAATAGCTGCGGCAGCGCCAGGGTGGTGATGTGCGGAAAAGCGCGCTGCGCTTCTTCCCGGGCGCCGGGAACCTGCCAGCGGCGGCTGGCGCGCAGACCTTTACTGAAGGTCCTTGGCGCGCAGGCGTCCGGCAGACGGGCCAGGGCGGCGGCGGTTTCCGTAATTCTCTGTGCCTGACCCTCCCCCCCGAGCATCGCCGTCGCGCTGACCAACAGGCCCAGCGCCCAGATAGCGCCGCGATGGGTATTGACCCCGGCGGTCGCCTGCATCATCCGCGCTTCGCCTTCGCGGCCAAGCCGGCCAACGGTTTCGCGCAGGGCAACGTCGGCCGGACGCCGCCAGCTCTGCTGAGCCAGCGCGTGAAACGTCGGCTGCAGGCTGTGGGCCGAACGCTCCATCAGGGCCAGGTTCAGGTCCTGATGCGCGCCGTTGCCGCGGCTATCCACCAGGCCCGGCTTGGGGCTGAGTCGCGCTTCGTCAACCAGGCAGGCGCTGGCGGTCTGGGCCAGCCAGCGGGCCCGGGTTTCAGCAACGTGGGGAGAGAGTTTTTTCATTACCAGCTCCGGAATTTTGCCGGTGGGTTGTACAGACCGTCGGACCACTCCACCAGATCGGCTACGCTGCCGGCGGCGAGCAGAGAGCGGGTGGCGTCGCTGCGGCGGATACCGATATCTTCCGGATAGACGACTTTGCCGCTTTGGCGCAGTGCGGCCACGCGTTTGGCGTCAACGCCGAGCCCGATATCGGTGATCCCGGCCACGGCCGCCACCATTGCCCGGCGCTCTTCCAGGCTTTCCGCCCGATAGAGATAGGCGATGCCTTCTTCGGTCAGCACGTGGGTGACGTCATCGCCGTAAATCATCACCGGCGCCAGCGGCATTCCGGAGGTTTTGGCGACCTCAACGGCGTCGAGTTTTTCCACGAAGGTCGGTTTCACGCCCGCCTGGAAGGTTTCCACCATCTGAACGACCAGCTTTTTACCGCGCTGCATCGGATCCGGTTCGGTGATCATGTTGAGCCATGCTGGCGTAGCGTGGCGGCGACCGTGCGGGTCGTGGCCCATATTCGGCGCGCCGCCGAAGCCGGAGAGGCGGCCGCGGGTCACCGTCGAGGAGTTGGCGTAGCCGTCAACCTGTAAGGTCGAGCCGATAAACATATCTACCGCATACTGTCCCGCCAGCTGGCAGAACGCGCGGTTGGAGCGCATGGAGCCGTCGGCGCCGGTGAAGAAGATATCCGGACGCGCGCGAATGTACTCTTCCATTCCCAGCTCGCCGCCGAAGCAGTGCACGCTCTCGACCCAACCGCTTTCAATTGCCGGAATAAGGGTGGGGTGCGGGTTCAGCGTCCAGTGTTTACAGATTTTGCCCTTCAGGCCGAGCTGTTCGCCGTAGGTCGGCAGCAGCAGTTCGATGGCGGCGGTGTTAAAGCCGATCCCGTGGTTCAGGGATTGCACCTGATGCTCGGCGTAGATGCCTTTAATCGCCATCATCGCCATCAGGATATGTTCCTGCTTAATCAGGCGCGGATCGCGGGTAAACAGCGGCTCGATAAAGAACGGTTTATCCGCGACGACCACGTAGTCAATCCACGAACCGGGGATATCCACGCGCGGCAGATCGCACTCGTCATCGACCAGTTCGTTAACCTGTGCAATAACGATGCCGTCATGGAACGCGGCGGCTTCCACCAGCGCCGGGGTATCTTCGGTGCTCGGCCCGGTGTACAGGTTGCCCTTGCGGTCGGCTTTGTAACCGGCGATCAGCGCGACGTTTGGCGACAGGTCGACGTACAGGCGAGAGTAAAGCTCGATGTAGGTGTGGATAGCGCCGATTTCCAGCAGGCCATCTTCCAGCAGCTGCGAAATACGCAGGCTTTGGGTACCGGAGAAGGAGAAATCAAGCTTGCGGGCGATACCTTTTTCGAAGAGGTCCAGATGCTCGCTGCGCCCGACGCTCGGCATAATCATATGCAGGTCGTGAATTTTTTGTGGGTTAACTTCCGCCAGCATCCGCGAGAGGAAATCAGCCTGTTTCTGGTTGTTGCCTTCCAGCACCACCCGGTCGCCGGGGGCCAGCAGCTGCTCAAGAACGGCGACCAGCTGGTCGGTGGGGATCACTTTGCCCGAGACCTTCGCCTCGGTCAGTCGCCGCTGTTTTTCCGTACGGCGACGGTTCCAGACGCGTCCCGTCGTTTGTTCGGCACTCATTATTAACCTCCTGATTCGACGAATCGTTTTGATTGTCCTGGTGTGGAAGTAAGTGTGCGTCGCGAGGTGGCGGGCATCAATTAAGGCCAATGGCGAATCGTTAGCGTAAGAGTAATGATTGGCGGGGCAGAGATGTGATGACGATCAATAATGATTGCGAATGATTGGTCTACGAGCAGGGGACGTACCGGGTTGAGGCATTGGCGCGGCTTCCCGGCTCGCACTGCGTTTAGCCGGGCTACGGGTTAAGGGCGTCTGCGGGCCGGTAGCCCGGACAGATGCGCCGCATCGCCTCCGGGGAAGTTCAGCGGCTCCGCGCTCTGCTCCCGGGGGCGGCGCAAAGCGCCTGCCCGGGCTACAGGTTAAGGGTCGTCTGCGGGCCGGTAGCCCGGACAGATGCGTCAGCATCGCCTCCGGGGAAGCGTGCGCAATGGCGTTAGTTTTTACTCAAATCACTCAGCAGAAAGGCAATACTTTGCCCGGCCACCGTCTGTTCGAGGGCGATTTTGACGATAATCGTCAACGGTACCGAGAGTAGCATACCCACCGGGCCCAGCAGCCAGCCCCAGAAGATCAATGACAGGAAGACCACCAGCGTCGACAGCCCCAGCCCGCGGCCCATAATGCGCGGTTCAAGAATATTGCCGAACACCAGGTTAATCACCAGATAGCCTGCCAGGACCACCAGCGCTTCGTACAGACCGCCAAACACCAGCACCTGCAGGATCGGCGGGATCGCCGCGAGCACCGAACCAATGTTGGGAATGTAGTTGAGCGCAAAGGCCAGCAGTCCCCACATAAAAGCAAAGCGGACGTCCAGCAGCACCAGCATTCCCCAGACCACCAGGCCGGTCACCAGGCTGATGGCGGTTTTTAACACCAGGTAGTGGGAGACGCTATCCAGCGCGCGCTGAATCGCGCCCATTCCCTCCACCGGCCGCGACATCAGCTGCTGCAGCTTCGCGGGAAGCTGCGGCACTTCCAGCAGCATAAAGACCACCGTCAGCAGCAGCAGGAAGATAGAGGACATCGCGTTGGAAAGCTGGGTGAGCAGGCCGGTCACCAGCGTCATCACCGCGTTGGGGTCAATATACTTGTTCAGCTCCACCACTGACACGGTAAAGCCGAAGCGCTGTAGCCAGGGCGCAACGGTCTGCATCGGTTCATAGAGATAATTACGGTACTGCGGCAGGGTGCGCGCAAGCTCGTTAAGCGACGTGCCGAGCGAGGCCAGCAGCACAACGGCCAGCAGGACAATCACGCCGACCAGGAGCGAAATAGCCAGCACCCGCGGTACCCGGCAGCGCACCATGAGCTGAACCAGCGGGTTTATCACCACCGCCAGAAAGATCGCCAGAACAAAAGGAACGATAATATCCGCCGCGAAGCGAATGCCTGTCAGGATGATAACCAGCATGCCGAGCATGATGACTATTTTTAAGCCGTTAAGCGTGATGATGGGTTTGGCCATACCGCTCCCTGCGAGAGAAAAAATGGGGACTAATGTGAGTCATTGTAGACGTTGGCAAAGTCGGCGTCTCAGCGCGTCGCGTCCGCTAAAATGAAAAAAAAACGACCAATTAATCAATAATGGCCGGAACGATATCATAATGGTGATTGCGATCGGAAAAAACTAATCCAAATCAAATACCAGAGGTAAAGAACTGCAAAGACTTTGAGTTAAATGTGGCGTTATGGTACAAATCTGCGTGTGTATAACTACAGAGGACAATTTTGATCCGCAAATGACGAGAAGCAATACCGCGGATAATTGTAATTTTATGGACAATCAGTTCAGGATGTATATTTCTTTTCACCCTGCAGTATCCCTCTCTCACTCCCGCTTTCTCGGCGAGCAGCACTGGCGCTCGGCGCTTTAGTCTTCTTCTCTCTGCCTGAGCTGGCGCGCTGCGCACGGCTAATTTAACGTCAGAATTTTTCCGGTTTACTTCTCTGTAAGCCGCCATGGATTATATTCTCAAGCAGGAGAAGGGATCATGTTTTATTGGATTTTATTAGCTTTAGCTATCGTTGCTGAAATTACCGGCACGTTGTCGATGAAATGGGCAAGCGTAAGCGGCGGCCATACTGGTTTTATTTTAATGCTGGTCATGATCGCGCTTTCTTATATTTTTCTGGCTTTCGCGGTGAAAAAAATCGCCCTCGGCGTGGCCTATGCCCTCTGGGAGGGGATCGGCATTTTACTGATCACTATCTTCAGCGTCCTGCTGTTTGATGAGACGCTGTCGACGATAAAAATCGCCGGCCTGGTGGCCCTGGTCGCCGGGATTGTCTTGATTAAATCGGGGACGCAGAAAGCGGTGAAGCCGGGCAAGGAGAAAGCGCATGCAACAGTTTGAGTGGGTCCACGCCGCCTGGCTGGCGCTGGCGATTGCGCTGGAAATTTTGGCCAACGTTTTTCTGAAATTTTCCGACGGCTTTCGACGTAAATTCTACGGCATTATGTCGCTGGCGGCGGTCCTGGGCGCCTTTAGCGCGCTTTCGCAGGCGGTCAAAGGAATTGACCTGTCGGTGGCCTATGCGCTGTGGGGCGGTTTCGGTATCGCGGCGACCATTGCCGCCGGGTGGGTGCTGTTTGGCCAGCGGCTGAATCATAAAGGCTGGGCCGGTCTGCTTCTGCTGGTGGTCGGCATGGTGTTAATTAAACTCGCCTGATATGATGCCGCCTGTGAATGCGGGCGGCAAATTCTGCTCTCTGTATTACGCTTAAAAAAGAGCCAGTTCGGCGTATTTTGCTGCCGGCCGATATGAGGGCAGAACATGATTCATTTGCCAGGCTGGCGCAACATTCCCTCCGCCAGAACGCTGTCCATCATGATTGTCCTCGCCGGGATCGGCTTAATCGTGTCCATTGTTTCGCTCCTTTATCTCACCCAACACCTGATCGGCCTGAAAGCAAACGAAATTGATAAACATCGTTCCGTGCTATCGGTGGACGGGGCGGTGCAGACCTCGGTGAACCGCGTGCTGTCGCTGGTGATGGATAACGCTATCTGGGATGATGCGGTGCATCAGACCTATACCGATAGGCTCGATCCGCAATGGCTCTACAACTCATGGGGATCGGGTTTTAAAATCAATAATCTCTATGACGGCACTTTCGTACTCGACCAGCACTATCGGGTGCTGTGGGGATCGTTTCGCAGTGAGAGCTTTACCGAGCAGGATACCCAATTCCTCGGCAACGGTTTTCGTTCGCCTATCTCGCAGCATGCCGCCGCGCTGCGCAGCGGTAAAAGCGCTTATGCCGGCATCACGCGAACCCGAGCCGGTATTGCGTTTATTGGTATTGGCCTGATTCGCCCGACGGCAGAGCGGCTACAGGTGCATGATGATACGCGTCGCTATCTGGTGATCACCCGCCATATCAACTCGCAAATGCTTGGGCGCCTGGGCGACACGTTTCAGATTCGCAACCTGCACGTCACGCCAGGCGGCGGTGAATACAGTATTCCGCTGCGCACCCAGGCCGGGGAGATCGTGGGTTACCTGAGCTGGCAGCCGGGGCTTCCCGGCGCGGAAGCCGCGCGGGCGGCCTCCGACAGTATGCGGCTGATTGCCGCCGTGGCGGCTGGGCTGATCCTGCTGTTTATTCTCTTCAGCTACCTCGGGCTTTACAAGCTGGCGCGCGGCGAAAAGCTGGCGCGCGACAGTGCCATGACCGACTGGCTGAGCCGCCTGCCAAACCGACGGGCGCTGATCGAACGCCTTAACCAGGTGTGCGATACCTCCCAATACCAAATGCAAAGCGTGGTATTTATCGATCTCGACGGCTTTAAGGATGTTAATGATAACTACGGCCATGACGTTGGCGATGCGCTGATTATTCATATCGCTAAAGAACTTCGGGAGCGCGTTCCGCCTGAAGGAATGCTGGCGCGTATGGGCGGCGATGAGTTCGCGATGACGGTAAGCGGCGAACAGGCGGTAAATCAGGCGCTGGCTTTTGCCTGGGCGGTACTGGAACTGTTAAAAGCGCCCGTTATCCTCAACGAGCGAAAAATTTATATCAGCGCCAGTATCGGTATCGCCAGCGGCCTCCCGGCAAGCTGCTCCAGCACCGAGCTTTTTCGCCGCGCCGATATTGCCATGTACCATTCGAAGAAAACCGGCAAAGGGCGCACGACCTGGTATGACGAAGCGCTCAGCGACGCGCGGCAGTATCAGCTGAATATCGAAAATGGCATTCGTCAGGGACTGGAGAACGAAGAGTTTGATGTCTGGTATCAGCCGATCGTCAACGCCGATACGCTGGTTATGGAAGGCGTGGAAGCGCTGCTGCGCTGGCCGCGGCGTCCTCAGGGGGCGCTGCCGCCGGATGCGTTTATCGGTATCGCCGAAAGTAGCGGTTTGATCTACGCGCTTGGCCAGTTTGTGCTTGAACGCGCCTGTAGCGAACTGCAGCCACTGGACGATCTGCTGCTGTCGGTGAATATCTCCCCGGCGCAGTTCCGCGATCCGGAGTTTGAGTCGCGGGTGGTGCAGGCGCTGGGCCGCTGTCATTTCCCGGCCCGTCGGCTACAGCTCGAAGTCACGGAGAGCTACGTGCTGGAGAATCCCGAGCGGGCGAAGTCGGCCATTGAGAACTTAAGGGCGCTTGGCATCGCGGTGGCGCTCGATGATTTTGGCACCGGCTATTCCAGCATCGGCTATTTACGCAGCTTCAGCTTCGACAGTCTTAAAATCGACAAATCCCTGGCCGGGCTGGTGGATGTGGATACCCAGGCGGCGGAGCTGGTGCGCGGGACCGTCCGTATTGCCGGAGCGTTAGGCATCACGGTGGTGGCGGAGGGCGTTGAGAATCAGCAACAGCTGGCGCTGCTGCGGCGGGCGGGATGCGACAGATTGCAGGGTTTCTTCTTCAGCGAGCCGATGCCCGTCGCGTCGTTATTGCAGCTGCGCCAGCAGCAAGGCTGACCGCTTACTGGGCAGCCAGCGCTTCAAGCTTATCGCGAAAGCCGGTGACGGAGATGGCGCGGTTGTCCGCCCGCCAGCGATCTTTTGGTCCAGGCGCCGAACTCTGCACCGCAATCACCTGCCAGCCGTCGTCGGTTTTCAGCAGCAGCGGCGAGCCGCTATCCCCCGGCAGCGTATCGCACTGATGAGAGAGCACCGATGTCTGCGCCCAGCCGGTGACTACGCAATCCTGGTGGGTATAGAGATTATCCAGATGATCTTCCGGATAGCCAGACTGAGTTACTTTTCGTTCTGCGGTTTTTAGCGCGGCGGTCAGATCGGCTTTGCTGCCGCTAAAAATCGGCACCGGCGTAATGCCGGAAGGGGCGTAGCGCAGCACGATAAGGCCAAAATCCCACGGCGCCGCGGCGCTGGGAACTATCCAGCCATCGCCGTCCGCCTTAAGCCGTTTCCCCAGCGAAGGGTCTACGCGGCCTTCAATACCGTGAATTTCGTACACCCAGCCGCCTTTACGCGAGATAAAACGCAGCGCGACGGGTTTATCCGGTTTGCCTTTGGGCGGCGTGAGCAGGCAGTGCCCGGCGGTGAGCGCCAGATTGGGGGCGATAAGCGTGGCGGTACAGAGATTACCGCTGGCGGTTTCCAGTTGCCCAATCGCATCCCAGGGATCGTCCGTGGGGTTGCTGACCGGTTTTCGGTCGTCGTGACCAAAAAACAGCGTCTTAATATCTTTTGCACTCATGCCATCATCGTCGGCCTGGACCAGCGCTGGAAACAGGGAAATTGAACACAGTAATAACAGGACGTCTCTACGCATATCACTCTCTGGGGAGATAATTATGTATATTGAAAGTAGCAGCAGATTTAAGTTTATGAAAGTTAAGAATAATTTTAATTAAGCCAGGCGGCAGGCGAAATCAGCAAAAAACGCCAGTCGCTTACGGATGAATGGCGTGAATTCAATATGTTAACGCCATTTTCCTGCGGCGTTATTTCCGCAGAAAAGGGCAACGGAAGCAACATAAATCGTGTATCCGAACGTACAACCGGCGGGGGGCGAATAAAGGATTTTCGGTTCAGCTTTTTCTCAAGGCAGTTAATGGCGAAAACGGCCAATATCACGCAAAAAAAGAGATATCTTCACAGGAAAATCGGACTTCTTTACCTGTTTATCAATTACTTTCAAAGCGAAACATTTTCTCACCGAAAACGTTGTTATTGCTATCACCTTGTTGAGCAAACAGAGATGTTATCCCGGCGATGATATCTGCAATGTCAAACACCCGATATACGGGAGGATTTATGTCTAAACAAGGTATTCGCGCATTGGTTTACGTTTCGCTGGTATCAGCAATGATTTGGGGCGCGACGGGCTATCTGCTGGTGACGGCGGTCCACGTTCTGTAACTCGGAGGCCTCTCCGAGGCGGAACCAGGCAGGTTTAAGCGGCGGGCTGAGCGCGCTTTGCGGCCAGCGCCGCCCGTTCCGGCGTTTGATTGATAGCTAAATCCCCGGGCAGGCCGCCGGTGTTCTCGTCAGCAAAATCTCCGTCCCTTACTTTTTCTCTTCCGGGCGCTAACGCTGCCGGCAATATTGCGTGAAGGTGTCGTTGCGCAGCAGGTGGCAACAAAGCGTAGCGGGGTGATGGCAGGTTTGGCGACCGCATTAAGCGACCCCAACGATATTCTCTTTTTTCCGCAGTGTATTCATATCGCCGACGGTATCGGCTGCTGTCTGGGGCTGTTGACGGCGGTGTGGGTGCGTATCGACCGGAGCGTGCTTTCGCTTGATATTCTGGCGGTTCGTCGTTGGCTAACGGCGCGTTACGTCAAACGTTTGACGACGGTCTCGGCGACAACCTGTGGCAGCAATAAGTTTAGTAAAGAAAAAAACGGCTGGCGACCAGCGCGCAGATAATCAGCAGGATCAGGATGAGCTCAAAACGATAGCGCCGCAGCATGGTGCTCTCCAGAAAAAAACGGCGCTGAAGCCAGCGCCGATATCATATCACATCGCTTAACCCGGGAGATTAAGCAGCCGGTTGTGCAGCTGGTTTAGCGGTATGATGTTTGGTGGTTTTGTGGTGTTTTTTCGCTGCCTGTGCTTTCTGAGCTACCGGTTTAGCAGCGGCTTTTTTGTGTTTCTTAGCGGCCTGAGCTTTCTGGGTGGCAGCCGGTTTAGCTTCTGCTTTTTTGTGCTTTTTAGCGGCCTGCGCTTTCTGGGTGGCAGCGGGTTTAGCGGCTGCTTTTTTGTGCTTTTTCGCAGCCTGCGCTTTCTGCTCAGCAGCTGGTTTCGCAGCGGCGGTATGGTGTTTCTTGTGGTGGGTCGCTTTAGCGGTGGTGCTGTGAGTTGCAGCAGCCGGCGCCGGAGTCGTGGTGGTGGCAGCATCGGCAGCGAAAGCAACAGACGACAGACCCATTGCAGCGGCAACGACCAGAGCTAATACTTTTTTCATTCTGATATCCTCGAAAAGGTTTCTTGTTTCAACCCCACTGCGGGGCCGTTGAAAGAACTATATGCCTGTCTTATCGAGGTTTCCGTGAGTGTTTGGTATCGGCGTGTAACCATATGTACAACGCGCTGCTACAACGATGGGACACGGCGTCGGGCGCGGCCCGACGCCGGTGATTTACAGATAACGCGAGGTAAGGTGCTGGCGGAAATAGTCGCTGTTAAGGTCTTCTCCGGTTGCATGCTGAATCAACTGCGAGGTGGTAAAACGGCTACCGTGCTGCCAGATATTTTGCCGCAGCCAGTCAAACAGGGCGCTGAAGTTACCGTTGGCGATATCGCTTTCCAGCTGCGGTAGCGCCCGTCTGGCGGAAGCCATCAGCTGAGCGGCGTACATCGCGCCAAGCGTGTAGGAAGGGAAATAGCCAAAACCGCCGTCGGTCCAGTGGATATCCTGCATACAGCCGTCGCGATAGTTGCCGAGGGTGGAAAGTCCCAGCCAGTGCTGCATTTTTTCATCCCACAGCGCCGGAATATCCTCGACCTCAATCTCGCCATCAATCAGCGCGCGTTCAATTTCGTAGCGCAGAATAACGTGTGCCGGATAGCTCACTTCGTCAGCGTCGACGCGGATAAAGCCCGGTTTGACGCGCTGGTTCCAGGCGATGAAGTTTTCGCGGCTAAAGGCCGGCTGTTCACCAAAGTACTGGCGTACCGTTGGCAGCAGGCGCTGCAGGAAGGCGTCGCTACGGCCAAGCTGCATCTCGAAAAACAGGCTTTGCGATTCATGGATCGCCGTGGAGCGGGCGAGGGCAATGGGCTGATCGAGCCAGTTGCGCGGCAGGTTTTGTTCATAGCGCGCGTGGCCGGTTTCGTGAATGACGCCAAACAGCGCGCTGAGCAGGTCGTTTTCGTTGTAGCGCGTGGTGATACGGACGTCCTGGGGCACGCCGCCACAGAACGGGTGGGCGCTGATATCCAGGCGTCCGCCGTCAAAATCAAATCCCAGCACGCGCATCGCCTCCAGCCCCAGCTCGCGCTGGTCGGCAATCGGAAACGGCCCTTGAGGTTCGATGAGCGGCGTTTGCGCCTGCTTCTCAACCACCTTCTCCAGCAGCGAAGGAAGCCAGGATTTCAGGTCCGCGAACAGTACGTCAAGACGGGCGCTGGTCATATCGGGTTCAAAAATATCCAGCAGCGCGTCGTAGCGGGAGCCGCCTTTTGCCGCAGCCCGAATCTGCGCCTCTTCGCGACTCAGTTTGACGACGTCATGCAGGTTCTCGGCAAAACCCTGCCAGTCGTTCGCCGGACGCTGGCTGCGCCAGGCGTGCTCGCAGCGGCTACCCGCCAGCGATTTCGCTTCCACCAGGCTTTCCGGCAGCAGCGCCGCCTGTTCGTACTGGCGGGTCATTTCGCGCAGGTTGGCCTGTTCCACATCATTTAGCTCTTCCTGAAGCGCATTCTGCAGCCATTCACCCACTTTTTTATCGGTCAGGATCTGATGCTGCAAAACGCCAAGCTCGGCCAGCGCTTCGCCGCGGGCCGCGCTGCCGCCGGGGGGCATCATGGCGAACATATCCCAGCCGGCGATGGCGGAAAGATGCGAGAAGCGGGAGAGTCGCTGGAAGGTGCGGGTAAGCTGATGATAATTTTTATTTTCGGTCATGTTTACACTCTGACGGTGGCAAGTGAACAAAAGCTTTTTCGTGGGCCTACACTATCGCGATCCGCCGGTGGGGTCGAGGGATGCGGGCGCTTTCGACATAAATCACCCCGACGTTAATGGGAAATTGCCCACAGCGTCGGCTCGCCCGCTCGACGCAAGCATCAGCATAATGTAGTGATTAATCGATTGCGTATTTTATGTTTGGCTCGAAATAATCCAGATGTGCGTAAAGTAGCAGACGCTTTCTCTGAACTACGGCTAAACTTAATGCAGGCACGGGCCGCCGATGCGAGGTGGATTATGAATCCGTTTACCTGGCTGTTTATAGCACTGCTTTCCGTCGATGCCGTTAGAGAACTGTTGGGAATGTCGTCGGTACTGGGGATGTGGTGAAGAGCGTGGCCCGTTTCAGGCCACGTTAATCTGCGTTATTTCAGTCGCTTGTGTAAACACGCGCCGGTGAGCAGCGCCGCCAGCAGCATCAGCGCGATAAACCCACCTACGCCGTTCCAGCCGTAGTTATGCCAGAATACGCCGCCTAACGTCCCCGCCATGCTGGAACCCAGATAGTAGCTGAATAAATAGAGCGATGACGCCTGGCCGCGGGCACGACGCGCGCGCGGGCCAATCCAGCTGCTGGCCACCGAGTGGGCCGCGAAGAAACCCGCGGAAAACAGCAGCATGCCGATAAAAATCAGCCACAGCGATGAGAACAGGGTCAGCAGCAGGCCACCGAGCATCACCGCAGTCGAGAACAGCAGCACCGGGCCGCGACCGTAGCGAACGGTCATGGCCCCGGCTTTCGGCGAACTCCAGGTACCGGTCAAATAGGCCACCGATAGCAGGCCAACGACCGCCTGGCTGAGGGACCACGGCGAAAGCATCAGGCGGTAGCCGATATAGTTAAACAGCGTCACGAATGACCCCATTAACAAGAAACCCTCAAGAAACAGCAGCGGCAGCCCGCGATCGCGCCAGTGCAGGCGGAAGTTGATCAGCAGCGATTTTGGCCGCAGCGAGGTTGGACGGAAGTGGCGCGATTCCGGCAGGATGCGCCAGAACATCAGCGCGGCCGCCAGCGCGAAGCCGCTAATGACCGCCAGCGCTATCCGCCAGCCGAAGAAATCGGTAAATACCCCCGTCAGCAGACGGCCGCTCATGCCGCCAATGGAGTTTCCGCTGATATAAAGACCCATTGAGAACGCCACCACGCTGGGGTGAATCTCTTCGCTCAGATAGGTCATGCCGACCGCCGCCACGCCGCTCAGCGACAGGCCGATCAGGGCGCGCATCATCAGGATCCCATGCCAGCTGGACATCATCGTCGACAGCAGTGAGCAGCAGGAGGCCAGCACCAGCGCGGTAACCATCACCTGTTTGCGGCCAATGGCGTCGGACAGCGGACCGGTAAACAGCAGGCCGACCGCCAGCATCGCCGTGGAAATCGACAGCGAGATACTGCTGCTGGCCGGCGAGACGCCGAATTCACTGGAAAGCACCGGGAGGATCGGCTGGACGCAATAAAGCAGCGCGAACGTCGCCAGTCCGGCAGAAAAGAGGGCGAGAGTGACGCGAATAAATTGCGGAGTACCGCGTTTGATAAACTGGTTTGGCTGAGGAGCGATGATGTCGCTGACGTCGTTTGCCGGGGTGGTGTCAACGGTAGTTGTACGACTCACGGAAAAATCCTTGCTGATATACAGAGAGTTAAGTGACCGCAATGGCCACTTATTCAGGGTATGAAAATGTAAATATTCTGTCTAATATATTAATAATCTCAAATAAGACGTTTTAAATATGAATATTGAACTGCGCCATCTGCGCTATTTTATTGCCGTGGCGGAAGAGCTCCATTTTGGCCATGCGGCGGCGCGGTTAAATATCTCTCAGCCGCCGCTTAGCCAGCAGATTCAAATCCTTGAACAGCAAATTGGCGCGCGTCTGTTTGCTCGTACTAATCGCAGCGTCAGCCTGACCGAAGCCGGGAGGCAGTTTCTCGCCGATAGCCGGCAGATCCTCTCGCAGGTCGATGATGCTGCCGCGCGCGCAGCTCGGCTTCACCACGGCGAAACCGGCGAGCTGCGCATTGGCTTTACCTCATCGGCCCCCTTTATCAAGGCGGTTTCCGACACGCTGTCGACCTTTCGCCGCCGCTATCCCGATGTGCATATTCAGACGCGGGAAACCAACACGCGCGAGCAGATTGTGCCGCTGAACGAGGGCGCGCTGGATCTGGGACTGATGCGTAATACCCAGCTGCCGGATACCCTGGCCTGGGAAAGAGTGCTGCGCGAACCGCTGCTGGCGATGGTGCCCCGCGATCATCCTCTGGCCAGCCAGCCGCGCGTAAGCCTGCGGGAACTGGCGCGGGAGCCGTTCGTATTTTTCGATCCCCATGTGGGTACCGGGCTGTATGACGACATTCTGGGCTTGATGCGCCGCTACGACCTGACGCCAGCCATCACCCAGGAGGTGGGGGAGGCAATGACGATTATCGGCCTGGTAGCCGCCGGGCTTGGCGTGTCGATTTTACCGGCGTCCTTCAGGCGGGTCCAGCTGTTGGAAATGTGCTGGCTGCCGATCGAAGAACAGGACGCGGTGTCGGAAATGTGGCTGGTGTGGTCGAAGCATCACGAACAGGGGCAAGCGGCCCGGCGTTTTCGTGAATCGCTGCTTGCCAGCGCCACATGAGACATTTAGGACAAATAACGGCTAAAAATGTGCGGTAAATCACAAGGCTAAGCAAAAATTTGACGAGTACCGTTGAAGTGCTTCACCATAGCCATCAGTTTATTTCGAAGCGCGAAAATAAAGGGAGTCAACGGTGGTAGCGGACAGTCAGCCAGGCCATATCGATCAAATTAAGCAGACCAACGCGGGCGCGGTTTATCGCCTGATTGATCAGCTTGGCCCGGTGTCGCGCATCGACCTCTCGCGCTTCGCGCAGCTGGCCCCTGCCAGCATCACCAAAATCGTCCGCGAAATGCTGGAAGCGCATCTGGTCCAGGAGACGGAGATCCAGGAGCCAGGGAGCCGGGGAAGGCCTGCCGTTGGCTTGATGGTGGAAACCGAAGCCTGGCACTACCTCTCTATCCGCATCAGCCGCGGCGAGATCCACCTCGCGCTACGGGATTTAAGCAGCGCGCTGGTGGTGGAAGAGCAGCTGGAACTGGCGTTACAGCACGTTCAGCCCTTCGCGAGCCGGCTGCTCGATCAGGTTGACCAGTTCTTTATTCGTCACCAAAAGAAGCTGGAGCGTTTAACCGCCATCGCCGTCACCATGCCGGGGATCATCGATACCGAGCACGGAATCATCCACCGGATGCCGTTTTATGAAGACGTTAAAGACATGCCGCTGGGCGAAATCTTAGCCAATCATACCGGCGTATCGGTTTATATTCAGCACGATATCAGCGCCTGGACCATGGCCGAATCGCTGTTTGGCGCCTCCCGGGGAGCGCGAGATGTGATTCAGGTGGTGATCGACCATAACGTTGGCGCGGGCGTGATCACCGACGGTCGTCTGCTGCACGCGGGCAGCAGCAGTCTGGTCGAAATCGGCCACACCCAGGTCGATCCGTATGGTAAACGCTGCTATTGCGGTAACCATGGCTGTCTGGAAACCATTGCCAGCGTGGAGAGTGTGCTGGAACTGGCGCAGATCCGCATGGCGAAGTCGATGAGCTCAATGCTGCATCAGCAGCCGCTGAGCGTTGAATGGCTATGTCAGGCCGCGCTGCAGGGGGATTTACTGGCGCGGGACATTATCAGCGGCGTCGGGAACCACGTTGGACGGATTCTGGCGATTATGGTTAACCTCTTTAACCCGCAGAAAATCCTTATCGGCTCTCCCTTCAATCTCGCCGCGGATATTCTGTTTCCGGCAATATCTGATTGTATTCGACAACAATCGTTACCAGCCTATAGCCGACATATTGCCGTGGAAAGCACCCAGTTTTCTAACCGGGGAACGATGGCTGGCGCGGCCCTGGTAAAGGATGCCCTCTATAACGGATCGCTGCTGATACGACTGTTACAGGGTTAACATTTTTTCATATTCACACCAAAAATTGCGCTATCTCAAGCTGGCTTCCGGCAGCATCGCGTAGACTTTTTCCACAGTTGATTATTTCTCTCCCGTATATTTCATCAACATAACTGTGGGGTTAGTGATGTTTAAGCGTTTCTTCATAACAGGTACTGACACCGCTGTCGGCAAGACGGTGGTTTCCCGTGCGCTGTTGCAGGCACTGGCTGCCAGCGGCAAAAGCGTCGCCGGGTACAAGCCTGTGGCGAAGGGCAGTAAAGAGACGCCGGACGGACTGCGGAACAAAGATGCGCTGGTCTTACAGAGCGTGTCATCGCTGGTGTTACCGTATGAAGCTGTCAATCCCATCGCGTTAAGCGAAGATGAAAGCAGCGTGGCGCACAGTTGCCCGATCAACTACGGACTGCTGTCGGATGGTCTCCAGCGCCTCAGCGGCCAGGTTGAACATGTGGTGGTTGAAGGTACCGGCGGCTGGCGCAGCCTGATGAACGACCTGCGTCCGCTTTCGGAATGGGTGGTGCAGGAACAGCTGCCGGTGTTAATGGTCGTCGGCATTCAGGAAGGCTGTATCAATCATGCTCTGCTGACCGCGCAGGCGATTGCCAACGACGGCCTGCCGCTGATCGGCTGGGTGGCCAACCGGATTAACCCAGGCCTGGCGCATTATGCTGAAATCATCGAGGTGCTGAGCAAAAAGCTGCCGGCGCCGCTGATCGGTGAACTGCCTTACTTACCGCGCGCGGAGCAGCGTGAACTGAGCCAGTATATCGACTTATCGATACTCGGCGAGGTGATGGCGGTAGATAGAATCCCGGCGTAACGTCCGCGACAGCACCGACGCCAGTACGCTGGCAATCAGTAAACCGGGCAGTAAAACGTATTGTCCGGTCATTTCACAAATCATCAGCGTGGACATAATCGGCGCGTGGGTGGTGGCTGCCAGAAACGCCGCCATGCCGGTTAAGCCAACCACTATCGCGATAGCCTGGTAATCAGGTAGCCATAGCCCGGTCAGGCTGGCGAACAGCATGCCGATCCCCAGCCCAACAAACAGCGTTGGGGTAAAAACGCCGCCCGGCGCGCCGGAACCGCTGCTGGCCAGCACGGCGAGCAGCTTGCAGACAAACACCACAATCATGGCGCTGAAGAGCGGCGGCGAAAGAAGATAGCTTTGCACAACGCTATAGCCATTTCCCCAGACGGCCGGCGCGAGCAGCGACAGCAGACCGACGATAAGTCCGCCTAGCGCCAGCTGCCACGGAGGCGACAGGCGCAGCCGGACAAAGCACCGGTGGCTATAGCTCATCAGCCAGATAAACAGCGGCCCGCAAAGCCCGGCCAGCAGCGCCATCGCCAGCATCAGCGCATAGTGCGTCGCGCTCAGGGTTTCGTGGAATTCAACGTGATACAGCGGAGCCGAATCGCCGTTCAGCAGATTGGTCAGCAGCAGGGCCACCACCGCGGCAATCACCACCGGGCCAAGCGACGCCAGCATCAGGGTACCGAATAAGATCTCGGCGATAAACAGGCTCCCGGCCAGCGGAGCGTGGTAAGCGCTGGCCATCCCGGCGGCGGCGCCGCAGGCTACCCATAGCTTCCACTCTTCTTTTGGCGTAAAGCGGCGGGCGAACAGCGATGCGGCCAGCGCCGCCAGCAGGATCATCGCCCCCTCGCGACCGATGGCGCTGCCGGTCGTCACCACCAGCAGAGAGGCCAGCGATTTTACCAGGCTGGCTGGCGTATCAAACACGCCGTCGCCGGTCTCGAGCGCTTCCATATAGTCGGTTGGCGCACGGGGCCGCGCAAGGGTGCGGCGCTGCCAGAGCCAGAGCAGGGCACCAGCCGCAAGGCCGCCAAGCGCGGGCGTCAGCAACCGACGCCATGGTGGCAACGACTCGGCGGCGTTCACCAGGCTTCCGCTGTCATTGCTCAGAAACAGGCTTTCCAGACCGGTCATCGCATGGCGAAACAGGGCAACCGCGAGCGCGGCGAGGACGCCGACCAGCATGGCGATAACCATGCGGCGAAACATAACCTGAACATCAGGATAAGCGTGAAGACGATGCATCAGCGAATTCGGTTAACGGGAAATGGGGCTTATTTTTACCGGGAATAAGCATAGACGCAAAAGCGATAAGTGCGAAAGAGATTAAATGTGACGTTGTCACGAAGTGCGTTATGCCCGGCGGGCGGGCATAACGTCAGGGCATTAGCGGTAGAGCGGCTTATCCGCGACCGCGCAGGGCAGCCGCGCCTGCCATCGCGCCAGCGTTTCTTGCGCCAGCTGACCAAGAGCCTGATAAAAAGGGTTTCCCGCCCCGGCAATAAACACGCTCAGAAAACGGCCCGACCACGGGAGAAGATGCCAGGCCAGAAGCTGGTTAAATGCCTCATCCTGACCGGATTCACAAAGCCAGGCCGCCAGCAGCAGCAGCGTACCGAAGTGGTCTTCCGGTTCAGCGCGTTGCTCAGACAAACCGATGCCGTTAGCCCGCATCCACTCGCGCAGCGCCAGCGTAGAGTCGCCAAACAGCACGCTTTCTTTATCCAGCCAGACGGAGCCCCACGGCGGCGCAGGCAGCGCCCACGGGCCGATGAACAGCCGCTGCCAGGCGTCCGCCAGCGGTTCATCGTCTTCGAGAGCGAACTGCGCCGCCAGGCCGTTCGCGACCGGCCAGGGCCACTGACTTTGCCAGCTGCCGTTGCGCAGGGCGGCAACCAGCGGGGCAGCCTGCTCGCTGCCCGGAGCATAAGAGAACAACGCCCCCAGCGTACGGGCGCTGAGTGCGACGGCATCGCGGTCTTGCGATTGCATCATATCTATTCCTTACTGCAGAGGGTGCCGCGGCACCCATTCATTAACCGGCAATCGCCGTACCGACGGTCATATGTAGGCCATAAAACAGGCCGCGACCGATAAACTCGCCGAGTAATACCAGTATCAGTCCGAGCAGCAGGCTGGCGATGCGCGGGTTTTTCTTTCTTGCCAGCGGGCAGATCCAGCAGCCAAGGCCCAGCGTCAAAAATGCTAAACGCAGGATTTGTAGCCAGCCGTAGTTTGGCAGCAGGGCGCTGGCCTGCTGCACGGAACTGCGGATCTCCGCCAGTTCGCTGTTCTGCAAAATGACCACGGCCAGGCTTGCCAGCAGCGCGAGGACGCTCATCGACGCGAAGACCGTGCCGTTAAAAGGCACGTTGGCTACCCGCAGCAGCAGGGCGGCGAAAAGCGGCCCGCACAGCACCATCGTCAGGAAGAAGGCGGCGGTGGTGTAGGCATTATACCAGGTCGGCACGGTATTAATTTGATAGACCAGGGTCATCTCCAGGACGAACAGGCAGCCGAGCAGCATGGTGAGCAGAAGCCAGGCCTTGGCCAGGATTGCCGGCATTTTGCCGAGAAACGTCAGCAGCCACCAGACTCCTCCGACGGCGAAAAACAGCGCGCCGCTGGCGATTTCATTACTTAACGCCGATGCGCCGACCCGGGTAAGAGAGTTAAATGCCCGCAGCGGCGAGCCGAGGTGGATAATCGACGCCAGAAAGCCAATCCCCATGACCAGCCAGATAAAAAACATGCAGCGCACCAGGCGCTGCCGGGCTTCGGAGTTATTATTCAGCGAAAGCCAGCCGAGCCCGCTGACGATAATCGCCCCTGCGACGCTTTGCCCCAGCACCGTAAACAGCACCAGCGGCCATTCATGCCATCCATTTCCCATTTTACACCTCCTTCGGATTGGCCAGATAGCCGGTGGTATCGCCGCACGGACGCGCGTTGGCGTTCGGTTTGATCGCGATACTCGGCCTGGTGAAGTGCGCAGAAGGCAGCGGGGCGACGGCGGCAAGCTGACCGTGCTTTTCGCGCAGTTCTTCGATGGGACCAAAGTCGAGCGCCCGCAGCGGGCAGGACTCGACGCAAATCGGCTTTTTACCCTCGGCGACCCGGTCATAGCAGCCGTCGCATTTGGTCATATGGCCCTTTGCCGCGTTGTACTGCGGCGCGCCGTACGGGCAGGCCATATGGCAGTAGCGACAGCCGATGCATACCTCTTCGTTCACCACCACAAAGCCGTCATCGCGCTTGTGCATGGCGCCGCTGGGGCACACTTTTGTGCAGGCCGGGTCTTCGCAGTGGTTGCAGGCGATGGACAGGTAATAGGCGAAGACGTTTTGCTGCCACACGCCGTTGTCCTCCTGCCAGTCGCCGCCCGCGTATTCGTAGATGCGGCGAAAGCTTACGTCAGGCGTGAGGTTTTTATAATCCTTGCAGGCCAGCTCGCAGGTTTTACAGCCGGTGCAGCGGGCGGAATCGATAAAAAATCCATACTGAGCGCTCATGGTTTACTCCTTAAGCCTTCTCGATTTCGACCAGATTGGTGTGCTGCGGATTGCCTTTAGCCAGCGGCGAAGGACGGTGCGTCGTCAGCGTATTAATACAGGAGCCGCGATCGATACGATCGCCATTCATGTTGGCGTCATGCCAGGCGCCCTGGCCCATCGCCGACACGCCGGGCATGATGCGCGGGGTCACCTTAGCCGGAATGCGCAGCTCGCCGCGGGCGTTGAATACGCGCACCATATCGCCGTTCTTAATCCCGCGCTTTTGGCGTCCAGCGGATTTAGCCACACCTCCTGACGGCAGGCCGCCTGCAGGACATCCACGTTGCCGTAGCTGGAGTGGGTACGTGCTTTATAGTGGAAGCCGAACATTTGCAGCGGGAATTTCTCGCGCAGAGGATCGTCCCAGCCTTCGAAAGTAGAAGCGTATACCGGTAATGGACTGATGGTTTCGTCTTTTTCCAGCTGCCATTTGGCGGCGATATCCGCCAGACGGCTGGAGTAGATCTCGATTTTACCCGACGGTGTTTTTAGCGGATTGGCGACCGGGTCTTTGCGGAAGTCGCGGTAGGCCACAAAGTGACCGTTGGGGTCTTTACGTTTGTAAATTCCCATATTTTTCAGTTCATCGTAGCTCGGGAGCGCCGGGTCTTTCGCCAGCATCTTCGCGTACAAATGCTGCAGCCACTGCTCCTGGGTACGGCCTTCGGTAAACTTCTGGTGGACATCCTCGCCAAGCCGTTTTGCCACTTCGCTGAGGATCCAGTAGATAGGTTTGCGCTCGAATTTAGCGGAGGTAACTGGCTGAATAAAGATGAGATAGCCCATATTGCCGGCGTAGTCGTTGGGAATAATGTCTTCCTGCTCGACGGTCATCAGGTCCGGCAGCAGGATATCGGCGTATTTGGCCGAGGAGGTCATAAAGTTTTCGATAACCACGATCGTCTCGCACTTGCTTTCGTCCTGCAGGATCTCGTGGGTCTTATTGATATCGGAGTGCTGGTTAATGATGGTATTGCCGGCGTAGTTCCAGATGAATTTAATCGGCACGTCCAGCTTCTCTTTCCCTCGAACGCCGTCGCGGGTGGCGGTCATCTCCGGGCCGCGATCGATGGCGTCGGTCCAGCTAAAGCAGGAGATGGCGGTTTTGACCGGGTTGGTCAGTACCGGCAGGCGTTCAATGGTGATGGTATAGGTGGATTCGCGGGCGCCGCTGTTGCCGCCGTTAATGCCGACGTTGCCGGTCAAAATAGGCAGCATGGCGATCGCCCGGGAGGTCAGCTCGCCGTTAGCCTGGCGCTGCGGACCCCATCCCTGGCAAATGTAAGCCGGCCTGGTGCTGCCGATTTCCCGGGCCAGCTTGATGATGCGGTCGACGGGAATGCCGGTGATCCGCGAGGCCCATTGCGGCGTTTTCGCCACGCCGTCATCGCCCTGTCCAAGAATATACGCTTTATAATGCCCGTTCTTCGGGGCATCTGCCGGCAGCGTTTTTTCATCGTAGCCGACGCAGTACGTATCGAGGAACGCCTGATCGACCAGATTTTCATTAATCAGCACCCAGGCGATGCCCGCCACCAGCGCGGCGTCGGTGCCGGGGCGAATCGGGATCCACTCATCCTCCCGCCCGGCGGCGGTGTCCGTGTAGCGCGGGTCGATAACGATCATCCGCGCACTGGAGCGCTCGCGCGCCTGTTCTAAATAATAAGTAATACCGCCGCCGCTCATGCGGGTTTCCGCCGGGTTATTGCCGAACATCACCACCAGCTTGCTGTTTTCGATATCGGAGGTGCTGTTGCCGTCATTGCTGCCGTAGGTGTAGGGCATGGCGCAGGCAATTTGCGCGGTACTGTAGGTCCCGTACTGGTTTAACGAACCGCCGTAGCAGTTCATCAGGCGCATAACCGGTGAGGCGGTGGGCGACGATCGCGTCATATTGCCGCCGACAATCCCGGAGGAGTAGTTAATATAAACCGCTTCGTTGCCATACTCTTTGACGATGCGTTTGAGATTGTCGGCGATCGTATCCAGCGCCTCCTCCCAGCTAATGCGGACAAACTTGCCTTCGCCGCGTTTGCCGACGCGCTTCATGGGATAGTTAAGGCGGTCGGGATGATTAATGCGGCGGCGGATGGATCGGCCGCGCAGGCAGGCGCGCACCTGGTGATCGCCATAAATATCCGCGCCGGTATTGTCGGTTTCGACCCAGACGACTTCATCGTCACGCACGTGTGAACGCAGGGCGCAGCGGCTGCCGCAGTTGACCGAACAGGCGCCCCAGACGATACGCTCCTCGCCGTGAGCGGCTTCTTGCACCGCGGCAGCGGCGTGACTCAGGCTGAAAGGCAGCGATAAACCGCCGGCGGCGAGAGCCAGCGAGCCAAGGGCGGTTGATTTGATTAGCGTTCGACGGGTAAGGCCGTCGGTATGTTCCTGGTTAGACATTGCTCACTCCATGATTTTGTTATAATGGCGTAATGCCAACGCCTTCGTAAGGTCGGCGTGGAGAGTGAGGAATGATACTTAAAATGGAGTAGAGAGATCTTATCCCTGGTCAACCGAGGGATAAGACTTCTCCAGACATTCGGCGAGGTTACTACGCACCGCTGTCGCGGGTATAGATGATTTTAAAGGTGTCGTTGGCGCAGTGGCCGACAACCTGTGCGCCGGGCCGATCGGGCTGGTCGTTCGGGACTATCGTCAGGCTGAAGCCCGATTCCGGGACGCCGTTGTTGATGATTTTTTGCTGAATATCGCTTTTTACCCGCTCGCAGGAATCCGGCGCCGCGAAAGCAGCGGTCGAACCCAGAAGCAGAGCCGCACATAGCCAGGGTGATAGTTTCATCATAAACTCCTTATTAACGTTATCCAGACTTAAGCATAGCAGAAGTGGTGTAAACAATTGTATTTGCTAATATGATTGAACTATGCACAAAAGGAATCGCGCGTGAAAAAACGGTTGTTGCTGTTACTGGCTGTCGGGGCGCTTAGCGCCTGCGATGAAAAGGGCGCGCCGCAGGCCTTCACCCCGGAAATGGCCAGCTTTTCTAACGAATTTGAGTTCGATCCGCTGCGCGGGCCGGTGAAAGCGTTTAGCCAGACGCTGTATGACGAACACGGTCAGGTGGTGAAGTGGGTTAAAGGGCGTTTATCCAGCGAAGGGTGTTTTGACCTGCTGGCATTTGAGGATCGGGAGAATAAAACCGGCGCGGCGTTGGTGCTGGACGCTAACTACTACCTGGATGCGCAAAGCCACGAAAAGCGCCTGCGTTTACAAGGCAAATGTCAGCTGGCGGAAATGCCCTCGGCGGGGGTCTCCTGGGAAACCGATGATAACGGGTTTGTCGTCACCGCTCGCGGCAAGGAGAGTACAGCGACGTACCGCTACGATAGAGAAGGCTATCCGCTGGGCAAAACCACCATAGCCAAAGGTGAACAATTTACGGTGGCCTCAACGCCGTCATCCGATCCGCGCAAAAAAATGGACTACACCGCAGTGAGCACCTTCAATGACCGCGCGCTGGGCAACGTAAGCCAGACCTGCGATTACGACAGTCACGACAACCCGGTAAGCTGCGAGCTTAAGGTTGTCGACGACAGCGTGCAGCCTGCGTTAACCCGCCACTACACCATCAAAAGCACTATTGACTATTACTGAGCCGTCGGTTTCAGCAGCGTCTGGCCCTGCGGTTTATGCTCGGCCAGATACTGGTGCTGGAACAGGCACATGCGGATGGTATTGCGGTATTCGCCGTTAATAAAGAATTCATGAATCAACTCTCCTTCCACCATAAATCCGAGCTTGCGGTAGATGTGGATCGCTTTTTCATTTTCTTTATCGACGATGAGGTAGAGCTTATACAGGTTGAGCACCATAAAGCCGTAGTCCATCGCGAGCTTAGCGGCGCGGGTGGCCAGACCTTTTCCCTGATAATCGGGAGAGATAATGATCTGAAACTCGGCGCGGCGGTGCACGTGGTTGATTTCAACCAGCTCAACCAGTCCGGCCTTTTCGCCGTCGCATTCAATGACAAAGCGGCGTTCGCTCTGATCGTGAATGTGTTTGTCGTACAGGTCGGAAAGCTCAACAAAGGCTTCATAGGGCTCTTCAAACCAGTAGCGCATAACGCTGGCGTTGTTGTCGAGCTGGTGGACAAAGCGAAGATCTTCGCGCTCAAGCGGGCGGAGTTTGACGTGATAAGCGTCAGTCATGGGAGTACCTGTGTGTTATAGCGAAGTTTTGGTGATTGTGGCGCCCGTGCGGGCGCCATTCATTACGGGGTAATGGTGCGACCGGTGCGGCGGTCAAGGCAGCGCAGGGTGTTAGGCTCCCAGTACGCGTTAACGTTCGCGCTCTTCTGGCAGTTGTCCTGGGCGTCAAAAGCCACGTCGGCTTTATCCCACTCTTTTTCGGCGCGCTTGTTGACCTTCTGGCGTAAAGTGCGGGTGTCATTCCACTGCTCTTTTTCCATGGCGGCCTGCTGGCGGCTCTGGGCGCTGTCGCCGGATTCGATGACCAGCTTGTCCGTTTTGGCGAATGACGATGCGGTAAAGACCACCGCGCTCAGCGCCAGCAGGGCAGTCAGGCACCAGCGTTTGTTCAGTGTTGTGTTCATCACGATTTCCTTTAAGCGATTCCCTTGGATTGAGTTTACTACATCTCCTTTCGACGGCATACCCGACAAAACAGAGTAAACGACGGCCATTATTGCGTAGAATGCGTTAACGCTTGTTCAACTTACGACGCTTTGCATGTTAAAAACCACGCTGCTTTTCTTTGCTACCGCCCTGTGCGAAATCATTGGCTGCTATTTACCCTGGCTCTGGTTAAAACGCGGGGCGACGCCCTGGCTGCTGATGCCGACGGCCCTGGCGCTGGCGCTTTTTGTCTGGCTTCTGACGCTGCACCCCGAGGCCAGCGGACGGGTTTATGCCGCTTACGGTGGGGTGTACGTGTGTACTGCGCTGCTGTGGCTGCGCTTTATCGATGGCGTCAGACTCAGCCACTATGATTGGGCCGGCGCGCTGGTTGCGCTGTGCGGCATGCTGATTATTGTGGCCGGCTGGGGACGCGCATAGCCTCTTTTACCGAGTGAGCCGGGCCAGGTGATGCTGTCCCGGCCCATCTCTTCCTGCCTTCTCGCTCGCTTTCTCTATTCACGCCGCTTTTATCCCCGATGAGATACTGTGATCTGCCGCGTCTTTTTCGATCGTTATACTTGTATGGTAGTAGGTCTGATGGTTTACTTTTACCCACTAACCGCACAGAAGTAAGGAATGAGAAATGAAGATCGTTGCCGCTGAAGTTTTCGTCACCTGTCCGGGGCGCAACTTCGTCACCCTTAAAGTCACCACTGATGACGGGATCGTCGGGTTAGGTGACGCAACGCTAAACGGTCGCGAGCTGTCCGTTGCGTCCTATCTGCGGGATCATCTCTGTCCGCAGCTGATTGGCCGCGACGCGCATCGCATCGAAGATATCTGGCAGTTTTTCTACAAGGGCGCCTACTGGCGTCGTGGTCCGGTCACGATGTCGGCGATTTCCGCTATCGATATGGCGCTCTGGGATATCAAGGCGAAAGCCGCAGGCATGCCGCTATACCAGCTGCTGGGCGGGGCTTCGCGCGAAGGCGTGATGGTCTACTGCCACACTACGGGTCACTCCATCGATGAAGTGCTGGATGACTACGCGCGCCACAAAGAGATGGGGTTTAAAGCGATTCGCGTGCAGTGCGGCGTGCCGGGGATGAAAACCACCTACGGGATGGCGAAAGGTAAAGGACAGGCCTACGAGCCGGCAACCAAAGGCCAGTGGCCGGAAGAGCAGCTGTGGTCTACCGAGAAGTATCTCGATTTTACGCCACAGCTGTTTGCCGCCGTACGCGAAAAATTTGGCTTTAACGAGCATCTGCTGCACGACATGCATCATCGCCTGACGCCGATTGAAGCGGCGCGTTTTGGCAAAAGTATTGAAGATTACCGCCTGTTCTGGATGGAGGATCCGACCCCGGCGGAGAATCAGGCGTGTTTCCGTTTAATTCGCCAGCATACCGTCACGCCGATTGCCGTCGGAGAAGTCTTCAACAGCATCTGGGATTGTAAACAGCTGATCGAAGAGCAGCTGATTGACTATATCCGCACCACCATTACCCACGCAGGCGGGATTACGGGGATGCGTCGGATCGCCGATTTTGCCTCGCTTTATCAGGTACGCACCGGTTCACACGGGCCGTCCGATCTTTCTCCGGTCTGCATGGCGGCCGCGCTGCACTTCGACCTGTGGGTGCCGAATTTTGGCGTCCAGGAATATATGGGCTATTCCGAACAGATGCTGGAAGTCTTCCCGCACAGCTGGACGTTTGATAACGGCTATATGCATCCGGGTGAAAAACCGGGGCTGGGAATTGAGTTCGATGAAAAACTGGCCGCGAAATACCCCTATGAACCGGCCTATTTGCCTGTAGCGCGTCTGGAAGACGGCACGTTGTGGAACTGGTAAAGAAGGAAGTCAAAATGAAAAGTATCGTGATTCGCCAGCCCAACGAACTGGTGATTGAAGATCGTCCTATCCCGCAGCCTGCCGCGGGCGAAGTGCGGGTAAAAATTAAGCTGGCGGGGATATGCGGTTCCGATAGCCATATTTATCGCGGCCACAATCCGTTTGCCAAATACCCGCGCGTTATTGGCCATGAATTTTTTGGCGTTATCGACGCCATCGGAGAAGGGGTTACCGACAAAGCCATCGGCCAGCGGGTCAGCGTTGATCCGGTCATCAGCTGCGGCCATTGCTATCCTTGCTCGGTGGGCAAACCAAACGTTTGCACCTCTTTGGTGGTGCTCGGCGTGCATCGGGATGGCGGCTTTAGCGAGTACGCGGTGGTGCCGGCGAAAAATGCCTGGCAGGTTCCGGACAACGTGACGGACAGACATGCGGTGATGATTGAGCCTTTCACTATCGCGGCCAACGTTACCGGGCACGTTTCGCCAACCGATCAGGATATCGCGCTGGTCTACGGCGCCGGGCCAATGGGCCTGACGACCATTCAGGTGCTGAAGCGGGTGTATCGCGTTAAGCAGGTCATCGTGGTCGATCGCATTGATGAACGCCTGGAGATGGCCCAGCGTAACGGCGCGGATTGGGTGATTAATAACAGCGTCGTGCCTCTGACGGATACGCTGAAGGCGGAGGGGGTACTACCGACGCTGATTATCGATGCGGCCTGTCATCCCTCGATTCTACAAGAGGCGGTCACCCTGGCTTCTCCGGCGGCGAGAATTGTTTTGATGGGATTCTCGACGGAGCCTTCGCAGGTTGCACAGCAGGGTATTACCGGCAAGGAGCTCTCTATTTTCTCGTCGCGTCTTAACGCCAATAAATTCCCGGTGGTCATAAAGTGGCTGGAACAAGGTTTAATTAACCCGGAGGAGCTGATTACTCATCAATTTGCTTATCAACATGTTATCGATGCACTGGAGCTTTTTGAAAATGACAGGAAACGTTGCTGTAAGGTTTTATTAACCTTCAGCCAATAACAACAGGTGCGGACTCTGTATTCTACAATTAGAGATAATCATTATGACTACCGTAAAAAATGAGAGAACCACTTCCGATCTCATTCGTGCAGCCGTATCTGGTTGGTTAGGCACGGCACTGGAGTTTATGGATTTGCAGGTTTGTACTTTACATCTTCATGAATTTAAATGATTTTATCCAGTCTTTAAAATTTCATGGGGCATCAGTGGGGCAAATGAGCCCAATTTAGAGTTAAGTATTGCGATCTGGGTGTCGTTATTTTCACTCATCCATTTACCGTAAACCTGAAAAAGCATCTGAGCATCAGCGTGGCCCATTTGCGATGCGATAAATGAAGGGTTCGCCCCGGAAGTCAATGACCAGCATGCGTATGTGTGTCGTGTCTGATATGATTTACGGTGTCGAATCCCCGCTCTTTTAATCGCGGTATCCCAAGTCTGCCTTATTGAGTCGACCGTGAAGTGATCGCCATGCCGCAATGTCCTGGCGGTGACAGAGGGCAGAAAAACAAAGGTGCATTTTTGCGTGTCAGTACGGCCATACTCTCGCAGTTTCACCTTAACTGAATGCTCTTTCCCCAGCCTCGTTAACTCAGCCTGACTTCTTAACGCTTGGATCGCAGGTTCGATTAGGTGAATTACCCTGTTGGTACCCGCCTGTGTTTTAGGTACGGTAAATTCTCCTTTGGCAAAATTCCTCCTAACCATCAGCGTTCCCGATTTCAGGTCTATATCCTCCCAGGATAGGGCGCACAGCTCTCCGGGCCGGATGCCGGTGTAAACGGCTACAGACATCATATTTTTAGTCTGCGAGTGGCGGCAGGCATCGATCAGTCGAACGAACTCCTCTCTCGATAGCGGGTCTGGCTTTACTCGTTCTTCACGAAGGGGTGAAACACCTTTAAAGGGGTTTTCATCGATGTAGCCGTTTTCCAGGCCAAACTGGAAAATAGCGTACAGGTTAGTCATGTAGTTGTTAACTGTTACCGCCGATCTACCCGGCTCCTTAACCTCGTACTGTGGCCTTGGCAGCTGATGTCCCGTAAGGAGTTCTTTGCGGATCTCCAGCAACTTTTCTTTATTAACTGCTGATGCCTGGATGTTGCTTCCGGCGACAGCAAGGACGTTTTTAATGATTGTCCGATAGGTGTTGATGGATGTACCGGCAACCTCCGTTTCTTTCAGTGCAAGGAAGCGCGAAGCCAGGTCCTTCAAAGTCAGGTTCTGGGCCGCCTCTCCAAATTTGGCGAGATTCAATGAGTCAGGGAACTGGCCAGCGTAATTAAAATTGCCGGTTTTAATCGCATAGCAGATCGACGTTCTCAGCTCGCCGGCGGTTTTTCTGTTTTTGGGGGTGTCAGGCACCCCCAAGCTTTCACGCACTCTGACACCCTTGTAGATAAACCAGATCCGCAGCGTTCCGCCATGGTTCTCTACTCCTGTTGGGTATTTCATAACGATTCCTCGTTGGTTGATGGTCAGAGTATTTAATCAGTTTTCGTCTGCTTTCGCAGGAGTCTTGCGACTTGGTTTTGCCGGGCGCTGGCCAGCGATCCAACGGTCAATCTCCTTTATGCTGTAGAAGCAAGGACTGTTATCAAAAGGCTCCCCGTCAGCGGATACGTGCTTGTATTCGCGTCCCTCCATAAAACTCTTCTTCCTTGCGTTCTTTAACGTGCCCTCCTTCAACCCCTTAAGCGCCATTATCTGATCTTCGGAAACCCACTCGCCAGGGTCTGCGATGATATAGGTAGTTTGCGATGTCTGATTCATAATCCCACTCCTTACTCAAACCGCCCGCTGGGCGCGCAGTTTCTTAATGTGTTCGCTCTGCTCCAACTCTGCCTTTATCTGCTGTGCCTCTTCGTGAGAGAGCGGCTCGAAGTCATTGTTAAAGCGGTCTATGCTTGCGGTGTTGATCCGCCCCTGGCGCCAGTAGCGAACCGTCTTGTCGTCGATGCTGGCGATAATTACCGGCCATCCGTGGCAATCGGCAAAGAGCTGACCTCTCTGAATTAGTTTGAACATCACGTCCTCCGGTGTTTACCGCGCAATTCCTCTTCTTCCTGGCAATCAGCGCAGCGCTGACAGCCCGCCACCGCTTCCCGGCGCTGTTCTGGTATATCTTCCCCGCAATCGCAGCAGTGAGTAGCCGAAACAGCGTGATGGTTGATGCGCATGTTCTGGATGGTCAGTTCAAGCCTGCGCTCTGCCAGCTCGTTGGCCTGATCGATGATTTCTGGCATGTCAGCGCTCCTTTATCTTTCCGTTCAAAATGCCGATTTCCACATAGAGATGGCTTGGCGTTAACCCAAGCTGCCTTATCAGCGGCATGCATCCGTTGAGGATCGGTCGTGATATCTCGTCGCAACTTAAAGCGGGGGATGAACGACGTTTTGCCTTAACCTCATCGTTAGCCCTGCGCGCGATGCTTCTGAGCGCATTTTTCTTTTCTTCTGGCGTCATGCGGCCTCCCGTTTGGCTATCAATCGGGCACCGAAATTCAGCAGAGCATCACGCTCAACGGTCGTGAACTGGCAGTGGGTGCGCGGGTAGGGATGCCAGATAATCAGCATTGAGCCTTTGTTGTTGCCGCTAACAGGTTTCCCGGATACCGGATTGATAAAGGCCAGGCGACCGCCAACGATGAAACGTACCTCGCTGGCAGTCTCGATAGCTTCACGGAACCAGCCAACGGACGTATCAGCCGGAACCAGCATCACCGTGCCGATCTGGTTTTTAGATTCATCAGCTGCTTTCTGAACGAACGGCGTGATGTCGCTGTATGGCGGGTTCAGCCAGACGTAGCCCGGAATGCTCAGGTAATTAGCCCAGGGCGTTTCAAGCGTGTTCTGCTGTTCCGTGATATAGCGGTTGCATAGCGCGTTATCAGCTGACGCGGCCGCGTCCAGTGTCAGGCGGAATTCAGCATCCAGAGCGACGAACAGGGGGACCGGCGTTTGCCACAGGTTTCTCTGCTCAACCGGAGTTTTGCTTCCTCCATAATCACCCGCAGATTTTTTAACTGGCAACGCGTCAGCAATGCGCTCACCGATCCAGCGCATAACTGGAACAGCCATGCTATTGCCGATAGCGCGATAGCGGGGGCCGTCCGGGCATTCGGTCGCTTCTTTCCCGCGCCATGAAATCTGTGTGTGGTTATCAGGGAAGCCCTGCAGACGCTCGCACTCGACCGGCATAAGGCGGCGAACCTGAACACCAAACTGAACTGCGTCGGCAGATGCGCGAGAATCCATAGTAAACGCGACGTCTTCCTGCCAGCCTTTTCCTTGTGGACCAGCGTTATCGTGTCGACCTATGCTCGCATGTTGAATGCATATGGCTGGTATACCTTGTCCTGGCTTCCCGCCCCCAGTAGACAGTGCCCCGGTAATGCTCCCGTCACCATTTTGATATCTGATCTCGCCACGACTGTTTTCGGCAAACGAAACAGCAAAAGTCTCGACGTCGAAATCAATGCGTTGTCCTTTTGCTGTCAGGCAGGCGGCAGCATCGATGTTTCCCCCTGTGTTTCCACCACCGAAAGCGAGGAGGTGTCCTGCTTGGGCCTGATTGTCATCTGCGCCACAAGTTCCAACGCCTCTCGCAGTAAGGGCGGCAACTGCCGTTTGCGGTTCTCTGCTCGGCGGAGTATCCCGGCGCACGCCTTCGGACTCAAAAAGTACTTGGCCGGGATCGAATCCTTTTCGAGCACTTGCGACAACGAACACACGCTTGCGTCGTTGGGCCACTCCGAAATATTGGGCGTCTTTAACGATCCAAGCGATTGTCCTTTGGGGTCCATACACACAACCAGAGTGCGTCCACTTTCCCCCTGATGGCTCAAGTTCACAGCTTTCTCCGGCAAGTCCTGCCAGAAAACAACCAAAGGCGTTATCGTGGCTTGTGAGGACGCCAGGGACGTTTTCCCAGACGAAGATTGCTTCTTCTTCTCCGCGCTCGATGCGCTTATCGTCGATTGCATTCGCTAATTCCACATATGAAAGGGTTAACTGCCCTCGGGCATCGGAAAGACCATTACGCAGACCTGCAATGCTGAATGCCTGGCAGGGTGTTCCGCCGACCATCACATCCGGTGCTTGCACATCTCCAGCGCGAATCGCGGCTGCGATTTTTGTCATGTCGCCAAGGTTCACTACCTCGGGCCAACGTTCCGCCAGTACAGCAGACGGGAACGCCTCAATTTCTGAGAACCAGGCTGCTTTCCATCCCAGCGGCTCCCAGGCGACGGTCGCGGCTTCAATACCACTGCATATTGATCCGTAAATCATTGCGCACCTCTTTTCGTGTCCAGCTCTTCATTCGTATCGAGCTCTTCAGCCAGCCGCTGAGCCTTTAAAGGGTTACTGATCACTTCACCCCATGGCATAAGCCAGCCTTTCACTTCTTTCAGAAAGGGAAGGCGCACCGCGCCAACCCTGATATCGTCCTGAGCGTGCTTCATGCTCGACCCCGTCAAAAGGGAATGTCGTCGTCAAAGTCCGGCGGATTCTGGATGTTCTGAGCGTGCTGATTAGCAGCCTGCTGAAGCCGGGAATGTGGGACTGCATTAGGGTTCTGCGCGTAAGGGTTAGCGCCAGCCTGCTGGCGACCGCCACCGGAAAACTGAGGGTTGCCCTGGACTCGATCGTCTTTGTCTTTCATCGACTTTTCCAGGGCAGCGATAGCGGTTGCCGCTTCGTTTTCGCTGTATTCGGCATAAGTGCGACGCGAGCCAGGCTGGAAAACATGGCGGACTTCGAATTTATAGCCGTCAGTTCCATCGCCTTTGGTGTACAGGACTTTCTGCAGGAACAGTCCAACTTTCTTGCCGACCAGTGCCGGACAATGCCACTCAACACCATTTTCAGTTTGCACCTGTTCTGGCTGAGCATTTTTAACTTGGGCAGCCCAAAGCAGAGCAGAGATCAACCCCATGCCAAAAGTTTGCTGCCCATCTTTCCCAATGTAGTTGATGCGCAGGTAGTTGGCTTTGGCGCCGTCACTGTCCAGGCTCAGCTCAAGCGCCTGTGACTGACTGCCATCCTTACCGAAGGTATAAATGGCTGAGGTAATGAACCCCTCGTAAGCGCCGGTTTCGCTAATTCCACCAGTGGCGCCTGCTTTCTTCGCCAGGCTGGCGGCTTCGGTATTCCATACAAAAGACATTGGCTGGTTCATAGTTGTGATCCTTATAATTCGGTCATAAATTCAGTGATAGCGACGTCAACGGCTTTAAGGTCGTTATCCATTTCGGTTAGCCCCGGGAACAGGTCCGGCGGCGCTTTGGCGGTGTCGTTGTCGTCACCCTTAATCAAAAAAACGTGTTTCCCGTCTTTCTTAATGGCCCTTAGAACGATGGAGAAATAGCCCTCAGGGGTAAGCTTTTCGTTCAACATCTTGCCGGTGGTTTTCATCCGTATTTTCCCGTCCGACTCTTCGGTGTGAGCCAGGAAGTAAACCCGGAAGTCATCCGGCAGACGGGTGGCAGCCATAATGATTTGCCACACGTGATCGGCCATTTCCGTAAACTTCTGATACCCGGTCTGGTATGCGCGCATCATGTTTTCGTGCTGCATGACGACCTGGAAATCGTCGATAACCAGTACGCGTCTGTTCTTCGAAAGCACCATGCGGTTAATGGAGTCCAGCACCGCATCCCAGGCATCAAAGCGGATGATGTTTCCACGCTGCACAGAGCCATCCGGCAACTCTTTCCCGTTGAGCTTCCAGCCGGTAGCGCGGAATGGCAGCATCTTCGGAATGCATTGCAGTAAAATCACTTCGTCAGGCGTGAAGTTGCGCAGGCTGTATGACTTGCCGGCGCCGCTATCACCCAGGATGAGTACAGGCGTTCCCATATCAGGCTCCTTTCAGCCAGTGTTTAACGGTGAATTCCATGTCTTCGTCCAGATCGGTTCCGAGAAGCCAGAGGAGATAACCCTTATCCTCGGCTGCAACCTCCTCAAAGGTTTTTCCCTTGTGCTTACCGAAACGCATTCGGTAGAGAAGCGAGGGGCTTGCCGATATCTCGCGCATCTCGCGGATCGTCCACTGCGCCTCGCGTCCCATGTACATCAGCAGCTCCGCGGTGACATAGCAGTCATACAGCGCGCGGTGCGCATAGAGCCCTTCCGGCAGGGTCGGCTTCAGCCCAAGGCGGTAACGCAGGTACTGGTTACCGTGACTTTCAAACTCCGGATAAAGCTTCCGCGCCAGCTTCAGCGTGCAAATCCATGGAGCATCAATCTGTGGCAGCTTGCCCTTGTCGAATGCGGCGTTATGAGCCACATAAACGTTTGCACCCAGGTAGCGACCGATCACCTCGCTGATGAGCGGAGCGTCGGCCACCATGTCTTCGGTGATGTGGTGAATGGCCATATCCTCAAAACCAATCGCTTCCGGAGGGCGGACAAAATGGCTCATCGGGTTGCAGATCGCTCCGCTTTCAATGTCGACGCTGGCGATTTCCACAATGCCGCCTTCAAAGCTGGTCGTTTCGGTATCAATTACGCGCAACATCTTTCATCTCCGTATTGGCGTCGCTTACTGCGTCATATTCAGCCAGTTGCCTGGCCGCGTTATCGAGGTCTTCTGGCTGCAGGTCATAGGCAATAATCACCATGGCCAGAGCCAGCATTCCGCTTTCCTGACTTACCATCTCGTTCTCCGTAAGGACTTCTGGCGCCCCGGGTGTTTGATGAAATATTTCTCGGCGCACCCTTTGTCGTCGCAGAAATGCGCCTGGCGACTGGTCATGTAGTTCGTGATGTTGTGAACCACGCAGTCGTTAGGGTGGCGAAGTGCATAGCAGTGTTCGCACATGACTGCGTTGAGGTGCTCCGTTGCAGTGGAGAGGAAGATTTTTTCCTCAAAGCTGCCCGGTACGCCGCGGGAATCGACGTAATCGACCATGTTCTGGGTGATGCCTGCATCGTTGGTAAACACTCCACGACCGACAAGCTTCACGATGTGCCCACCCATTTTCAGGCGTGTGCCTGCAGGCAAAGAGGCGAGACGTTCAGAAGTTAAACGCGGTAAAGGTTGCATGGTTTAACCCTCCAAAAGGTTGTTATTAATAACTTCGTTATTTGCAAATTTGCCATGGAGTTTCAGCCGATAATCCTTTATTGCCGACTCAGCATCTTTAAGTGACAAATAACTCCCTATTTCTTTGTTTTTCCCTTTTATGGATATGCTGGCCCGGAATCTTTTCCTTCTGCCATCCCAGCTAACACCCTTTACTCCTGTTTTGTTATTTTTCCCGGCTGCGCTATTCCACATATTTTGTTCGGCGGTAGCTTCTCTTAGGTTATTGATTTTATTGTTTTCTCTGTTGCCATCAATGTGGTCTATCATGTTGATTGGGAATGTTCCATGCGTAACTAGCCACGCGAGGCGATGAGCAAAATAAAACTTCCCGTCAATTTTTATGAGAATGTAACCTTGTCCATTTTTGCTTCCTGCGACACATCCAGACTTAGCCTTTCCCCGGCGGTTAACCTTCCAAGTAAATAACCCTGAATCAGGCGAATAATCTAATAACTCATCAAGTCTTTCTTTATTCAGCATGCGTGCCTCCCGGCGCGATAAAAGCCGCCTGATAGCTCAGTTAAATTCTTCGTTTCGATTACCGGCTGAGACCTTGTCCCAACCCGTTCAGATAAACTTCAACCAGCAAATCGGTTGTGTAAGTCCGCTCAATCCCGCGATGCAGGTACAGGCGGCCGCGTTTATTTGCTGATGCTGTCCAGGTACTTTCCCGATGCTTAACGAGCATCCCTGGGAGAACGGCGCCGCGGTTAACGGTCTGTGTTCCGTAATGATGACTAACCATTGAACACCCCCGAAGCATGCAAAATTGAAGCAACCACCACCGACCAGAAAATGCCACTACAGGCCGACACGATAATCAGTGAACGAATGCCTTGTTTGCTCATTTGCCACCCCAGCATGCGAAGCTAAAAAAGAGGACAGCAACCAAAAACGGAACGACCTTGAACCAAAAATTACGCCATGCAGGCTTGTCTTCTTCGCGGATCATTCTTCACACTCCGCAACTTCTGGTTCATTAAGCCACTCAGGGCGTGGGCCTTTGCTGATATAGAAGTCGATAACATCCAGCAGTCGAGGGTAGAACTTCAGCGCGCGGCGGCCGTCCATTTCGGCGATATCTCGCTTAGAGAACTGTCGCCAGTCTTCGATTTTGTGGTTCTGGCAGCCGGCGCGAAGGTATTCACCGTTAGTGATAGTGATTGCGTATTCCATACCCATAATGACGAAGGTGAGATCTGGCAGGTCCGCGCCACGCAGGTTCGCGTAACTCAGGTTCGCGCCACGCAGGTTCGCGCCACGCAGGTTCGCGTAACTCAGGTTCGCGTCACTCAGGTCCGCGCCACGCAGGTTCGCGCCACGCAGGTTCGCGTAACTCAGGTTCGCGTCACGCAGGTTCGCGCCACGCAGGTTCGCGTAACTCAGGTTCGCGTCACTCAGGTCCGCGCCACGCAGGTTCGCCCGATCGCCGCGCTGGCAGCAAGACTCAACCCATACCTTGTGCTCATCTAAAATCTTCTGGAGTTCTGCAGTATTCATCTCTTCACCTTTGCCTTATCGCGGCTAACGGAGCGTTGTTACCTATTCCCGGCGCCAACGATGTTGTTTGGATGAGTTAAAGATAACCTTAGTTATGGTTTATGGCAATAACCTAAATTATAATATTAACGAAATAAGTTATAAATTTATGATTGAGAAGGTTATTTATTTTTGTAAAGCGTGCTGTTATGCTCAAAAAAACATCAGGGTGGGCAAGATTATGGGGCTAGGTATGGATATGGAACGGGATGAGTTACTGGAAGACCGTGCAGCGTTTATCGCTGGTGAAATCGGCGGGGCTGTTGTTGAGCTGATAATCGACGGTGCGACAATTGACCGTGATGCTATTGTCGGACGACTGGAGGCTAAGCGACGCAGCGTAGGCAACGTCATTCATAAGGGGCTGCTGCGTGATGCTGCGGAGTTCGCGAGGAAAGGGCATTAAAAACCCGGCGCGGGGGCCGGGCTATTTGATGAAATACTTGGAAAGGATTGCTATTAGAACAGTAACCACAAGGGCGAGAACAATCTTCCATGTCTGTCCATTCAACTCTTTGTGTAAGTCTTCTTTAGTACAGATAGTCGCTTTTATGACAGCGATATCAGAACTCATTGTTATGATTTTTTCTTCAAGTTTTTTTACTCGTTCTAGCATGCCATCACCTCCACCATTCCCTCCGCCATGTTCCTCAGTATCGTTGTTAGGTGGCGAGGATTCAATAGGCGGTTCGAAATCAGGGGTTACGACAGTAAGATTATGCGGTCGCATTCCGATCCCCCTCTGATGTCACCACATAGAAAAAGCACGTAATTGAGTCAAGCTCGCCCTCTTCAGAAGGCATCTCTTCAGACGGGTAGACACGGACGATAGCCTCATATAAGCCGTCATACTCAAAAAGAACATCTTTGACTTCGAGTGTCATCAAGAAGACCCCCTTATCGTTAGCAACAGGGGTGGATCGAAGGGTGGTATAAAAACTTTCGGAATATTTAATGCTGCCTATTTTAGGTTCTTGGCCCTTAGGGGCTACTGAGGCATAGATGCCTACAGGGATCCCAGGGGGAGCATAGAGGCCAAATGTCACCATCACAGACCGTTTCCCACCCAAAGGAACCCCACTGATAAGCTCATGGTGAGCAAACAGATAGTCGTTCTTCACGCCCTCTTTTTTGAGTGCGACGGTGGCACTGAGTAGTTTGTAAGCGTTGGTCATTTTGATGCCTTATTTTTATGCGCGGGAAATGCTTAAACGCACGGCAACAACGAACCACGAATACCATTCGGGCTCAAGCCGAGCGCCACTTAGGCTTTATTGCCCTTCTGGGCGGTAAGCCACCGGGCAATGGTCTTATCCATGCTTCCTGTACGTCTGCGGCATGCTGCCAATGACCTTTCCGAACACGAACACCCGGTTCATCTCGTCTTTCTCGATCGGGTCCCATGGCGTATAAATCTTGTTGTCTGAGATAACCAGCAGCTTGTCTTTCATCTTCTGCAGGCGCTTAACATGTGCCGTATCGTCGTACAGGAATGCGTAAATACCGTCGCCGTCGAAGCTCTTAACGCTGATGTCGACGAAGAGCAGATCACCAGGCTCAATCGTGCCCGACATGCTGTCGCCGCGGACGTTGATGATCCGGATGTTCTCAGCCTTACGCCCATCAAACATGTGGCGTGCTTCAGCTGGCGCGTACTCGACGGAATGCAAAATTTCAACGAATTCCTGATTAATGATGCCAGGGCCGGCGCTTACCGTCAGATCCAGCACGTCCAGTCGGAACACATCTGAATCCCCAGTTCTCTCAAACGGGGGTTGAGGTTGCTGCCCATCCTCTCGCATTGCCCCTTGACCAGATGAAAGCCATTCAGGTCTAACACCAAGCGCGTTAGCGAGCTCAACCATTTTTCGGCTGCCATTAGTTTTTCCAGAAGTCATTTTCTGGATTGCTGGCTGTGATACCCCAACCATTTCAGCTAACTGACCTTGAGAAACGCCAGCGGCAATCATGGCTGCATTCAGTCTTTCTGCAAATGTTTTCATACGGCAAATATATAACCAAGGTTATGTTTCGTAAAATAACAAAGGTTATGGACAAATATCATAACTTGAGTTATCTTCTCATTAATCCAGTAATCGGATAGGTGAAATCCATGAATAAAGTTATTCAACGAGCTTTGAAAATCGTTGGCAGTCAACAGCGCCTCGCCGATATCTGTGGCGTAAGTCAGCCTGCGGTTCATAAGTGGCTAAATGGTGGCTTAGTTTCACCAGAAAAAGTTAAAGCCATAGTCAGCGCAACCGGCGGTAAGGTTAAGGCGCATGAAATTCGCCCTGATCTTCCTGATTTGTTTCCGCCGCCAACAAAAGCTAATGCCGCCTAACCGGCGGCCATTCCAAACAACACCAGAGGAAGTATCACAAATGGAGAGTTCAACAACACGCAACAAAGTGGAGGCTCGGAGAATTGAAAGCTGGTTGCACAGCCAGATAGCTGAACTGGGAACCACGAATATCGCAAAAGTGGCCGGAGTGAATAAGTCGACGGTGAGTCGCTGGCGGGAAAGCCTGCTGCCGAACATGTCACTGCTGCTGGCCATCCTGATTTCTAACCGAACGGGAGAGAAGGGGGACTTTGAGGCATGAGGGGTATCAGAAAGGGCGAAAGCCGCAGTGGTAGGACACTAACGGCTTTCTACGCGAATTAACTGGATCAATTCACAGGAGTAATTATGCCTAAGAGCAACAGATTTTACCAGGCGCAAACACACAAAAATGTTACTCGTGACCGTTTTGTCCGTTCGGTAAATCCAGTGGTGGCAGAAAAAATGCGCGCCATTCTGGAAGAGCTGAAACGGAAGGAGGAAGGCCGTGAGTAACGTTCTCCGCATATCCGATTTTAGAGGGTCTCAGAAGCCCATGGAGAAACCTCAGCCATCAGGGCAGGGGTTGGTATTCCTGCACCGTAAAGTAAGAGAGCTGCCGTTCTACAAGAGCGACAGTGAGGCAGTCCATTTGTGGATCCATCTCATCATGGAAGTGAATTCATCTGACGGTATGGTCACCACGGAGTTTGGCGAATACCCAGTCTCCCGCGGCCAGGTGATCACCGGGCGACATGCCTTGTCGAAAGACACGGGAATAGCACCTGACAGGGTTAAGTACCTGCTGAACAAGTTCGCGAAAATGGGCATGATCACCACTCTGGCAAACAAGAAATTTACCCTCTTAACCGTCACCAAATACGACGACTATCAGCAATTTTTTGTGCCAGCAGAATGCCAACAGAGTGCCAACGCAAACCCAGTAACCGCGCTGCTTACAGGCGAGGTTGTGCCAGCAGAATGCCAACAGAGTGCCACAAACAATATATTAAATAATATCTCTTCTACTGACGTAGAAGAGAGTGCATCAACATCGCAAAAATCAGAACCAAAAAAACCGTCTCTCAGCTGTGAGCAGGTTGTTGAGGTTTACCACCTGGTTCTGCCAGAAGCTCAAGGCATCAGGATCCTCACTGACAAGCGCCGTAACCTGATCCGCTCGTTCTGGCAGAAGGCCAACAAAATTACCCGTCAGCTTGATGGCCACAGCTTTACCCTGGCCGACTGGGAGTCTTACCTGAGCTACATCGCCAGTAACTGCCGCTGGATGCTTGAGAATCGCCCTGATCAGCGCACCGGGAAAACTTGGCGCCGCAAGTCGCTGGAGTACTTCCTGAATGTCGATGTCTACGCCAAAACGCGCGAGGGGGCCTGTGATGACCTCTGATTTCATGACACCTCCACACAGCATTGAAGCAGAGCAGAGCGTGCTAGGCGGACTCCTGCTGGACGACGACACCAGTGAGCGTACTCAGAGGGTGCTTTCTATCCTCAAGCCGGAATCTTTCTACCCGCGCCAGCACCAGGTCATTTTCGCTGAAATGCGCCAGATGTACCGCGACCATAAGCCGGTCGATCTGCTGACCCTGTTTGATGCTCTGGAAAGCAAGGGGCTGACAGAGACCGTTGGGGGCTTTGCATATCTGGCTGAAATGTCGAAGAACACGCCAAGCGCAGCCAACATCGTGGCTTATGCGATGCGCGTTCGTGAGACGGCGATGGAGCGTTACGGCATCGAGAAAACAACGAAGGCGATCGAGTTGCTCTACTCCCGCAACGGGATGACGGCAGAGCAGAAATTCGATGCTATTCAGGGGCTGTTCACTGAGATAACCGAGCACGTAAAAACCGGCCGGCGGACAGGGCTTCGCACGTTCTACGACGCTGTCACTGACTGGTCAGCAGAATTCGACGAAAGGCTCAAGCCGGATGGTCGCTCACGCGGGTTATCGACCGGGATCCGCTCTCTGGATGAGCTTCTCGGTGTGAAACGCATTGTGCGTGGCAGCCTGTTCGTTATCGGCGCTCGCCCGAAGATGGGTAAAACCACGCTCTACACCCAGATGGGGATCAACTGCGCGACGGTCGAGAACGAGCCGGCCCTTATGTTTTCCCTGGAAATGCCGGAAGGACAGATGGTCGAGAAAATCACCGCCCAGAAAAGTCGGATCTCGCCAAACCTGTTTTACCCGGACATGACGAAGGACGACTACGGGTATCAGGGAGACTGGAATGGTGACCTGAAAAAAGCTACTGGCGTTATGGGCGCCCTGATTGATACCAACAACCTCCTGATTGACGACACTCCCGGTATTTCACTGGCGCACGTCATGGCTGAGTCACGCCGCATCAAGCGAGAACGCGGCAAGGTCGGGATGATCCTCGTTGACTACCTGACGCTGATGACTGCCGATAAGGCAGAGCGTAATGACCTGGCTTACGGGCTGATCACCAAAGGCCTCAAGACCCTGGCTAAGGAGCTGGATTGCGTCGTGGTTCTCCTGACTCAGCTTAACCGTGAGCTTGAGAAGCGAAACAATAAGCGTCCCTTGCCGAGCGACTCCCGCGACACTGGGCAGATTGAACAGGACTGCGATTACTGGCTGGCCATATACCGGGAGGGCGCCTACGACGAGAACGCAAACCAGAGTGACACAGAGCTGCTGCTGCGTCTTAACCGGCATGGCGAGACTGGTGTTGTCTATTGCGAGCAACGGCATGGTGCGATTTATGACTGCGACCAGGAAGCTGCCAGTCAGCGCCGGCGCGACAAAGAAGATAAGCCAGCAAGAAAAGGTGGGTTCTGATGAAAAAGAATACCGGCAAACAGGCCGTAATCAATTACATCGGCCAGCACCCCGGGTGCTCGTTCAATGAAATACGCCACGCTACTGAACTGGATCCGTCGGTGGTCAATTCAGCGCTTTGGCAGATGAACCGGGATGGACAGGTGAAACGTGAGGGGGAGTGCAGGCACTACCGCTACACCCTGATTGATACGGCAGTTGTAACCGAAATCGATCCATCGGTTCAGTATCGCCAGCGTCCTGGCGGCGTAAACCCAATGACCACTCTTTTTAACCAGTGCCTGGCGGGAGTAAGAAAATGATTTTTCTGAAATTAACCCAAAACTCAACGGTTGAGTTTCAGGGGAAATATGGCCGTGAATCTGAAACGGTTTATGACTCTGTATTCATTGCGCCAGACCACATAGAAAGCATGACCCCAGCAGGCCTTACTTATCTCAGGATGGTCTCTGGAGAGCGCATCTCGGTGCGGGAAACCCCGGAAGAAATCATCGCCATGCTTACCGAAGGAGCCGCCAAATGACTATCACATTACAGGCAGTAAACGAGCTCATTCAGTCGCTGGAGTCGGCGGACGAGCTGTCGATCAAAGAGACAAAGGTTATGGCGCTGGCGAAAGCGTATCAGCAGCTGGCTGCGGAGAATGTGGAGCTGAAAGGTGCATTAACCGGAAGGGCTTACATCAACTTCATCAAGGCTAACGGCTGGAATGTTTCTGCAAGCACGGTAAACGGCAAGTTCCTTAACTTTGCGGACCCTGAAGTTGATTTTGGCTCGATGGTCTTTGCTCACGCGAAAAAGCTTGTTGACGATATCAAAACCCCCGCCACCGATCGCATCGTAGCCGGCTTTAAGGCTGATGGGGTGGAGGAATGGGTTTCCAGTAGAGGCGGGCGCTGGAATGGCACGACCGAAGAGGCGCTTAAGTTCGCCAAGCAGCTGCGCGAGGGGGCCGACAAATGCTAAAGCCAAATCACGTTTAT